>JAEEGL012280574.1_pt1 | contig 10575 bp, 7 predicted proteins | sample 9134231 | NCBI WGS metagenome assembly JAEEGL01 (sample SAMN16246548, study PRJNA631951) | gut metagenome | biome: gut microbiome; feature: rumen; material: fiber-attached | host: Bos | place: Iran: Karaj | collected 2018-10
CAAGTAACTGTTAATTTCTGTATACCATCTTCCTGCGTTCCATTCCTTTTTGGGGAAAGGAACGCATTTTTCTTTTCCTGCCTCACCTGAAAAGCTTTTATGCATCATGAAAAAGACGTACCTTCGCATCGTAATTACATACCGGCGGCACTCCAAACCGAGCACGGGCCGTCGGACTGCCGGGGGCTACGAACCCAATTGCCCCTCACTAAGTATCCCGGCAGCGTGCAAGTGGGTGGGACACTTAAATACTTCTACAACTATGCTTGAAAGTATTGAAACCCCGAAAGTCCTGGCCGACAGCATCGTCAACCAGGCACTGGCGGCACCTTCCGACGAGGAAAGGATGCGTCAGGAGCGGCTTGAGCTGCTCGAATCGTTACGAATCAAGACCGACACGCAGGTGGAGCCTGAGGCCTACAGCCTGACGGTGGACGGCGTGGGCATCTTTGCCCTAAGCGACATCCACGGGCTGAAAGGCAAGCAGAAGTCGGGCAAGAGTGCCGTGCTGAAGGTTTGCACGGCGGCACTGCTTGGCGGTCAGCAGTTCCGTGTGAAGTCGGAGTTGGAGGAGCCTCGTGTGCTGCTCATCGATACCGAGCAACAGGCTGCCGACGTGCGGCTGGTCATTGACGAGGTGAGGCAGATGTCCGGTGTGGATGCTGACTACATCGACACGCACCTCTGGGTCTACACCCTGCGCCGCATGAGCTACGACACGCTGCTCAGCGACACGCGCCTGCTCATTGAAACCCACCAGCCACAGGTTGTCCTTGTGGACGGCGTGGTGGACTACGTTGCGAGCTTCAACGACGAGGTGATGTCTCGCCTGCTGATTCACGACCTGCTGGTGCTCTGCGAAGAGCACAAGTGCGCCATTGTCAACGTGCTGCACGAAAACAAGGCAGCCGAAGACGAAAACATGCGTGGCCACTTGGGCACCGTGCTGGCCCAGAAGGCGGGCACCGTCCTGCAGTGCCACAAGAGCCGGCAGGGTGTCATCACCGTCACCTGTCCCGACTCACGCCACGGAGCCATGCCCGAATGGAGCATCCGCTTCGACCATGACGGTCACTTGGAGGATGCCGACCTGCTGCACCAGCAGGAGCAACAGGCTAATAAGGACCGCAGGGCGGCTGAGCGGCAGGCCGAGCATGAGCAGTTGCAGCAGCAGCGTCTCGACGCAGCCTTGGTCATCATTCGTGACAACGGTTGCAGCATCTCTCGCAGCGAGTTGACCAAAAAGCTGGGGGAGCAGATGAAGTTGTCGCGCCCCACCGTCTCGAAGTTTATTACGCAGATGGTGAAGGATGGCAAGCTCTATGAAGCCAACAAGGTGATAACGGCTACTCCCGAAACGGCCCTCGCCTTCTGAGACAGAGAACATGTTCCTGTGCGTTTGTTCTTCCTCCTATATATAATGAGGAAGAACGAACGAACGGGAATTCACAAAGAAACAAACAAAAAACAATTATGATGAACAAAGACTATCGATACCAGTTAGAAAGCCGCAAGCTGACGAAGAAGGCGGTGAAGAAGACCGCCTGCCCCAGTTGCGGCCGCAAAAAGTGTTTTGTGCGCTATGTAGATACCCGTCACGGCTTTGAGTATGTGGACGACACGGTGGGCAAGTGCGACCACCAACATTCGTGCGGCTACCACTACACCCCTCACGACTATTTCCGAGACCACCAAGCCCCATCCCTGCCCCTCCCCTCAAAGGGAGGGGAATGGCTGCCGCTGCCACCGCCGCCACGCCCCCTTGAGCCGCTACCGATGGAGCTGGTCGTGCGCAGCCACTCGCCGCACAGCACCTTCTGGCAGTGGCTCGCCACCGACTGCACCCGCCGCCTCGGCCTCGACCCGCAGGTCGTCCAGCGCGTCTACGACAACTACCTTATAGGCGCCACCCGGCGGAGCGACGTCATCTTCTGGCAGGTCGACGAGCTGGGCCGCGTCCGCTCAGGCCACATCATGCAGTACGGACAGGACGGCCACCGGCTGGGCTACCAGGGCTGGACGCACGTGCAGCTCATCCGCGAGGGCCGCCTGCCCCTGGACTGGCAGCTCTACCAGTGCCTCTACGGCCAGCACCTGCTGCCCCTGCGCCGCCAGGCCACGGTCTGCCTCGTCGAGAGCGAGAAGACCGCCCTCGTCATGGCCGTCCGCCATCCCGACCAGCTCTGGCTTGCAACTTGCGGCAGCGGCGGTCTCAGCGCCGAAAAGCTCGACTGCCTGCGCGGCCGCCATGTATGCCTCTTCCCCGACAGCGGCTGCTACGAGAAGTGGCGCACGGTGATGCAGCAGACCACCGGCATCCACTACACCATCACCGACCAGTTGGAGCAGTACCCGCCCAATACCGACCTCGTCGACATCCTGCTCGGCGAGTCAGAAATAGAAAATTATGAAAAATGCGGACAAACAAAACACCCTCCATAAGCCCTCGGACTTTGCTCCGGGCAAACCCGAGGTTTAGGTAGGGTAAACTGGGGGTTTAGTTACGGTAAACTCCCAGTTTACCCTACCTAAACTCAGAAGCCCATTTTTAGGCCGTTTCAGGGCGGTTTTCGTCATTTTAGGTATTATGAAAATAGTTTACATGGTGCTGAAGTTGGTACGCAGTCACATCAAGGACGACGACAGCGATGACCCGAAGTTGTTTTTTGCCCAAAAGTTTGCAAATCTGAAAAATAATACCTAAATTTGCAGCGAGTGTGATTCTCCAAATGTCAAACGTGATGTCCAGGAAAAAAGAAGAAGCCATCGCTTCTGGCGTAAAAATAGCAGAAACGAAGCACAACATGAAACGCCGCAAACCGTGGCACGACTATCGCCGCGTGGGCACCTATATGCTGACAATGGTTGTTGAAGGACGGCGGCCATTATTGGGCAAGGTGGTTACTATGTCCGCTGCTGATGCGGCGGGAGGAGTGACGGCCCAGGTAGAACTGACGGAACTTGGAAAGGCCATCCGCGATGAAGAGGCCATGAAGATTAGTACAGTTTATAAGATGATAAAGGTATGGAAACTCTGCATCATGCCTGACCATATCCACATGATAATAAGGGTAACAGAAGACATGCCAGAGGGAAAGCACCTGGGCAATGTTGTTGCTGGGTTTAAGGGCGGCTGCTCGCGGGCGTGGTGGAGAGAGGGGCCCTGCGCTGATGCGCAGGGAGTGGTGGTGGCGGCTGATGTGCAGGGAGTAGGGGCTACGGCTGGCGCCACTACTCCTGTTGTGTCAGCAGCAGGCCAAAGGCGACCCTCCCTCTTTGAAGCCGGCTATAATGACCAGATACTGCTGGAAGACGGGCAGCTCGACAATTGGAAGCACTACCTGGATGACAATCCCCGTCGATTGGCCATTAAACGGCTTCATCCCGATTACTTTACCACGATGCATTACCTCGACATCGGCGAGTGGCATTGTCAGCTGGTAGGTAACAATTTCCTGCTCGACATGCCAGACAAGGCCGCTGTCGTCGTCCATAACGCCTATACTGATGAGGAGTATGCAGAATATAAGCGAAGGTGGCTGGCGTTTGGAGAGGCAGGCGGCGTTCTGGTTAGCGCCGCCATTGCCCGTCGAGAGAAGGAAGTCATGCGCGAAGCCATGGACTTAGGCTATCGCCTTATTTTGGTTCGTGAGAATGGTTTCCCGCCATTGTACAAGCCCTCTGGTGAATCGTTCGATGCATGTTCCGACGGTCGTCTTTTGCAAGTGAGCCCATGGGAATACCACATGCAACGCCGTACCATCACCAGAGAACAATGCTTGATGTTGAATAGGCTGGTAGAAGAAATCGGAGGTTTTCTACCTCCGATTCATTTCCAATGATACGTCATTGTGCTACTTTCTTACCACTATGGATATACATTCCCTTCCTTGTCGGCTTGCCTTGGAGCTTGCGACCGTCGAGGGTGTACCATGCATCATCCATCTGACTTCTTTCATCAGACATCGTCCTAATGCCTGTTCCAATAGACAACTCCACACCGCAGACGGTGCAGATGCCACCCTCAAAGGTGTGCAGCTCAGGCTCGAAGGGCGTAGTGCAGTACTGGCAGTGCTCCGTGTGGGTGCCCTTGGCTGTGGTGCCGTCCACGGTGTAGGTGGCGTCAGCATGGGTACAAGGCTCGACACGAACCTGCGTGCGATACCAGCACATGCCACTACGTTCTACCGCAATGGCCATGCGCTCGGAACTGACCATCATGGAGTTGCCGATGGTGAGCTTACCGTATTCGTCGCTGCCTTCGCCCGGGCCAATGGCACGACACCCCGTCTCGTTGCGTCCGGCCTTGGCAATGACCGTACCACCGGTGATGGTGACGTTACCGCCGTCGCCATCCTGTCCGCCGCCGATGCCGGCGCCCCAGTCGTTACCCTCGGCATAGACGTAGCCTCCGGTGATAACGACCGTGCCACCGTCGGCATCCTCACCACCGCCAATGCCTGCAGCATCCACGCCGCCGTAGGCATAGACCTCGCCGCCGGTAATAGTCACCTTGCCGCCGTGGATACCACCGACTTCTATATTTTCCGAACCGCTGCCGATGCCCGCGCCGTTGCCACTGCCCTTGGCAACAACTTTACCGCCATTTACGGTGACATTGCTGCCACTGCCACGCCATCCGCCGCCAATGCCGGCTGCGTCATTGCCACCGTATGCATACACCTCACCACCGTTCACAGTAATATCACTTACTTCATACTTATTATCGGATCCACCGCCGATGCCGGAACCATCATCACCGCCGTGGGCCTCCACTTTGCCGCCATAGATGGTAACAGGACCACTTTTGCCCTTATATCCGCCACCTATACCAGCTGAAGAACTGCCGCCGTATGCCCGAACATAGCCATCATAGATGGTGAAAGAGCCGCCATTGGCTTTCCATCCGCCGCCAATGCCAGCAGCGCTATCATTTTTAGCACTGCCGTGGGCTTCCACTTTGCCGCCGTAAATGGTGACAGCAGTGCCCTGTGTGAAATGCCCGCTTCCGATACCGGCACCCGATTCATGGCCCTTGGCATAGATGTCGCCTCCGTGTACCTCAAGAGAGCCTGCGGTTCCGTCACGACCTACTGTTACTTTTTCAAACCGTGGATCTTGACTTCCCATTCCGTAATCTCCTGCTGTCTCGTAAGTATACCAGTCACTACCGATGCCGGCAGCTAGTTCACCATGACCTTTCTCGACTATCAGCTTGCCCATCATCGCGCCGTATGACTGGCTATGGATGTATAGCTTACGTGGGCCATACATCAATATGCCGTACGCCAGTGTGAGCTTGGCATCGTCGCAGAGAATGAGGTGCACATTCTTGCCTATCATATACATGGTCCTGTTGATCTTCATGTCGCCGCGCACCACGTAGTATTCGTGTTCGTTGTCGTTGCTGGTGTCATCGTCAATCAGATAGTAGCCGCCCAAGATAAACCATCCATTCGGTGTGGTCACTTCCTTGTATTTACCATTGCCAGGGGTGTCACTATAGCCAATCTTCGTGGTTAGGGTTTTCACGGTGTTGACCACCTTTTTATTCTCTTCGTCCCAAGAGCGCTCGATGTAGTTGATGTTGCTCTGTATAGACAACTGCGCCTCGTTGCTGACGAGTGACACAGCCGTTGACAAAGGCAGGTCGGCCGTGAAAAGATCCTCAGGGGCAATGCCGCTGTTATAGGTACTGTAATCACTGGTGAACGTGCCGGGGGTTTCCATGCAGATACCGATGCTACTACCCGCAAGACTACCAGCGAGATTGATCACCGCTCCGTTTTTCAGATAAACATTCTGGTTTTCACCACTTGTCGTGTTGTCAGTCACGGCCAGCGTACCCTTCATGTTCAGCGTGGCGTCACCAGCGTTCCATATACCGCCGCCATAGGCATTAGCCGTGTTGCCTGTGATGGTGCAGCCGTCAATGGTCAGCGTGCCGAAGTTGTTGATACCGCCACCGCCGTATGTGACAGCCTCGTTGCCAGTGATGGTAACACCCGTGAGCGTAGCCGTAGCGCCCTCGGCGTTGAAGATACCACCGCCGCCAGCTGGTTTGACACGGTCGTTACACTTGTTGTTGGTAATGGAACCGCCTATCATGGTGAGCGTGCCTCTGTTACTGATGCCGCCGCCACGATCGTCGGCATGGTTGCCGGTGATGGTGACGTTAGTCAGGTTCGCCGTACCGCCCTCGTTGGCGATACCGCCACCGTCGCCGCCCCAGCCGCCCGTGAGCGTACCGTTAGAGAGGTTGAGGGTTGCGCCATTGCGCACGGTGATGACCTGACCACCGCCTTCGCCACGCTTCGTCAATTTGCGGTCCAACTTGTGGCCGTTCAGGTCTATGGTCACCGTCTTGCCGCTTTCGATACTCAGCGTACTGTTGCTCAGGGTGATGTCTTCATCCAATAGGATGTTCGAACCGTCGTTTTTTATGGCTGCACGCAACTCGCTGTCTGTGCGGACAACGGCCTTCCCGCCAGAGAACGTGGTGGAGCTGAATGTGAAGCGTATCTCCTTGACGTCGTAGACGTTTGTGCGCAGCGTGTCGAGCACCACATTGTCGGCATCGCCTATCCAAAGGGCACCCCTTCCGGTCTTTCTCCAACCCTCGCCTCTAAGCGTATCGACACTATTCGTCAGGATTTCAATACGCTTGAAATTGCCGCGTGCGGAACTGAAATTGAACGCTCCGCCCATCCGCGAACCTTGGTACAACTTCCAGGAAGTGCCGTCCATCCAACTCTCATTGCCGATAGCCGTGAGGGTGACTTCGTCCCATGTATAGCTTGCATTGCACAAGAAGTCCATCTTCGGCAGCGCCCATGAATTCCATACAACCGTATCTGTCAAGGGGACTTGCCTTGAATAATGGGCGATGACCTTATATACATACAAATTGGCACCATCGGCATTGAACCCCAGAGCATGAGCATTGATGTCCTTGACCTTGGCGGTATCGCCACTAAAGCTGATTGTGCCTTTGTCCGCCACAAATTGGTCGATGTATTGCTCTCCGTCTCCGATGATGAATGCCGCTTCGGTAATCACCACATTCCCACGTTGTCTGAGCAGTGACTGAGGTCTGTTCCTGAACATCAGGAATCCGTTTTCACTACCGCCCTCCACGGAGCCGGGTATCACCTCGAAGCCCGTACCGTAGTAGGCCGCTTTGCCGGTATTGGTCTGGAGTGATTCCACCGTTATCTCCGGCCCGGGTTCCGGCTCCGGTTCGGGTTCTGGTTTGGTGTCGTCAATCGTGAAGACGATTTCGGTGACATAGTTCGCAGAGCCGACATAATTCACGCTGTCGGCAAGACCTGTCCACTGCACTTCCATGCCGTAGGGGCCATAATCGGCCGTCCATCCCGATGCCGTAAGGTCGGCTCCACCGTTGCAGATCATGACAATGTGGGTGAAACGACCGCTTTCTGCATAGAAAGTGAAGCCCTTTTTGTTGAAAGAACTGAAAACGGCACCGGCATTGTCATCCCATGATGTGCCGTCCACTCTGCCGCCCTTCACCACCAGCTTGACACCGCCATCCGTGAAGGAGGCCTCCTGAGGGGTAAAACTGTTCAAGTTCAACCCCCTCAACTGATTCTCATTCCACACAACAGTGGAAGCAAATCCAATCCCCGAGCCAAACACCAGGGCAAGGATAAAAGTTAATAATTTATTCATACAGGCATCGGCCATCAACTTTGCACCTACCCACACGTTGTCGCGCTGGTTGTCCAGGTCGGCAATCTGGGGTGTGAACTCACTCTTGGTAATAATCAGGTAGCAGTCGTCCTCACGCGCCGTGGTAGCGTTCAGCTGACCGATGGCCTGACTGAGCAGCTGAGGCACCGAGGCACCCATAGCTGTAATGACTTCCGACTGCAACCGCCCCTGGAACTGCTTCATCCAGGACAGATGACGGGTGTTGGACTGATTAACGACTTTCCTGATGAAAGGATAGATTTGACTGAAAACTGTTATATTCATAGTCATTCAGATTTGTTAAGTTCGGCACGTTCGGAAAAGGTGTAATTCAACCTCTTCCCGTTTATTGGCAGTCATGTTGGTAGCCAGGGTACGCATGTAAACGGACAGTTGCTCAACTCAATGACTAATGATTTTCCGTAGCTCGTCCCAGTGCTTCATGGCTTCCTCCTCGCCGACCTTGATCATTCGTGCGCTGTTCTTGTTGCCAAAGCTGGAGGCATCCATGTCGGGCAGGGAAGGGTGGATGTAGATGGTGGATAACTTGATGTTCTCGTGGTACTTGGTGATGTCGGGCCGTGTGGATACCCAGTTGAGCAGTCCACCGACGCCGATGAAGTCGGCGAGGCTGTTGAGTATGCCGAAGTCGTATTTGTCTTCCTTGGGCTTCTGCTCGTTTTGCTGCAGGTCAATGGCAATGACGATGTCGGCTCCCATCTCACGCACCACATCGACGGGCAGATTGTTCATCATTCCTCCGTCGACAAGGAGCATGCCGTCGCGGTTGACGGGCTTGAAGATGCCGGGGATGGCCATCGATGCACGGACGGCCTTCGACAGTTTACCGTTCTTGAGGACAATCTCGCGTGCCGAGCGGAAATCGGCCGCAACGCAGCGGAAGGGAATCTTCAGTGACTCCACGTCGCGGCATCCCTTGAGTTGTGCCATTGAGTCGATGAGCTGTTCCACGTGCTCGCCACGCATCATGCCGAAGCCACCGATGTCGCCGGCTTTCAAGTCGCCCATGACGGGGAAGCCGAAGATGTAGGTGACGCCGTTCTTGACTACGTAGGGATCGTTGCCGATGTCCTTGCGACGGTCGGTGAGCAGCGACAGCCACTCCTGTTGGCAGAACATGGTGTCGAGTTCTGCCGCCGTGTAGCCTGCAGCGTAGAGACCACCCACAATGGACCCGATACTGGTGCCTGCGATGTAGTCGATGGGTATTCCCGCCTTCTCGATGACCTTCAAAACGCCCACCTCGGCAGCCCCTTTGGCACCGCCTCCACCTAACACTAATCCCACTTTGGGGCGCCCGGCACTGGCAGTCAGCCAACAGCCAAGCATGAAAAATATCATAAATTTTTTCATAGAGGGCACAAAAATACGAAAAAAGTTGTATCTTTGCACACATAAAAACACTTTTTAATATGGAAGACAACGGCTTAAACAAATATTTAGACGAAATTGGGCGTGAACAGCTACTTTCGGACGCGCAGGAACGTGAACTCTCGGAACGTATCAAGCAGGGCGACCAGCGGGCTATTGGCCAGTTGGTGGAAGCCAACTTGAGGTTTGTGGTGAAGATGGCCACGTCCTACCGTGGGCAGGGACTGCAGCTGGACGACCTGATCAGTGAAGGCAACATGGGCCTGATGACCGCTGCCGCCAAGTTTGACGCTTCGCGGGGGACGAGGTTTGTCATCTATGCTGCTCCCTATGTGCGCCGTTCCATTGAAAAGGCCATCGAGGAGCAGAACGGCGTGTACAAAGTTCCCCGTGATGCTACCCAGCAGGAGTGGAAGAACGGACGTGCCCTTTCGGTGGATGCCCCGTTGGGAGGCCGCTCGAATGTGAGCCTGCTCTCGGTATTGGTGAACCGTGATTCACCCATGGCCGACGAGCGTGTGTATAGCGAAGCCATTGAGAACGCCATTGAGTTTGCCCTGCTGTCGTTGAGCGAGCGTGAGTCGCAGGTCATCAACCGCTTCTTCGGTCTGGACCGTGAGCACGAGACGATGGCCGAGATAGCCGAGGATTTGGGACTGAAGCGCGAGCGGGTGCGCCAGATACGTAACCGTGCCATCCGCCGGCTGAGGAAAAGCTACCAGCATAAGTTGGCAGAGTTGCGCAGATAAACTTTATTTATTAACCTAAATATGTTAGAAGAATGAAACAGACAATTCTTGTTACCGGCGGTACGGGCTTTATTGGCAGCCATACCACCGTTGAACTGCAAGAGGCAGGCTATGAAGTGGTCATCATCGACAATCTCTCGAACTCGAATGCCAACGTCGTGGACGGCATTGAGAAGATAACGGGTGTGCGTCCGGCCTTCGAGAAGGTGGACTGCTGCGATTTTGAGGCCTTGGAAGGCGTGTTCAAGAAGTACCCCAAGATTGAGGGCATCATCCATTTTGCAGCCTCGAAGGCTGTGGGTGAAAGTGTGGAGAAGCCGTTGCTGTACTACCGCAACAACCTGACCTCGCTGATTAACCTGCTGGAACTCATGCCGAAGTATGATGTGAAGGGTATCATCTTCTCGTCGTCGTGTACCGTCTACGGACAGCCCTCGGCCGAGAACCTGCCCGTTACCGAGAACGCGCCCATCCAGAAAGCCCTGTCGCCATACGGCAACACGAAGCAAATCAACGAGGAAATCATTCAGGACTACATCCACAGCGGTGCGCCCATCAAGAGCGTCATCCTGCGCTACTTCAACCCCATTGGCGCCCATCCCACGGCACTGATTGGCGAACTGCCCAACGGTGTGCCCATGAACCTCATACCGTTTGTGACGCAGACCGCCATGGGAATTCGCGGACAGCTCAAGATATTCGGTCACGACTATAATACGCC
>JAEEGL012484191.1_pt1 | contig 10575 bp, 3 predicted proteins | sample 9134231 | NCBI WGS metagenome assembly JAEEGL01 (sample SAMN16246548, study PRJNA631951) | gut metagenome | biome: gut microbiome; feature: rumen; material: fiber-attached | host: Bos | place: Iran: Karaj | collected 2018-10
TAATACAACCAATAAAAATAAAAAGAAAGAAAAAGGATTTTTCTTATATCCAATTCGAAAATCAAAACATAAATCTAAAAAAGTGAAAGAAAATGGATCAAAAAATCGTAGTTTTGAAGCATCAAATGTAACTTTAGATAATAATTCAAATATGTCTTCTCCTATTTCTTCTAAAATTTCATCTCCAAAATATTCACCAAAATTATTATCAGAACAAACATCAAAAACTGTATTTTCATCAAATTTAAATATGAATGAATTTATACAAGAATCAGGTTTATCAATAAATTTCAATTCAAAAAAAAATAATTTAGAATCTAATACAATTATTAATAATAATATAAATATAATAAATGACTCAAATAATATAAATAATCATGGACAAAAAAATTTTATAAGTAGTATAAATGTAAATAATCCAATTATAAATAATTATTTTATTATAGATAATAAATTACAAAATTCTTTTAACAATAATCTTTTTCCAAATACGAATTATAATGTGAATGAACATTTGAAATTACCATATAATCAATTTTTTTCTCAATATCAATATAAAATTCCTTATTCTTTTGTTGGTTCATTTAATCCATTATCATCTTTAGTAAATAATCAATACAATACATTTTTTATTTATTTTTCAAAAGAAATTCAAAATTATTCAAATAATGTAACAGGAATATTAGAATCGATAAAAATATATAGAGAAAATTATATTCATAAAATAAAAGACTTAATAATAAAAACATTATCTAAAACATATAATATAGATCTTTTATTTTATGGCTCATATATAACTGAATTAAGTATAGAAAGTAGTGATGTTGATATATTAGTAAAATTTGAAAATAAAGAAGAAGAAAAAGTAAAAAATGAATCATCAAATTATCAAATTGAAAAAATAATAAGTGAATTAGTAATGATATTTAATCAAAATTCAAAACAATTAAATATAGATAATATTAAACCAATATATACTGCATCAGTTCCAGTATTAAAAATACAATGTAACATAGAAAATGATATTCCAAAAGAAATAAAAGATAATATTTACAAAATATTTAAATTTGATAAAAGTGAAGTAAATTTAATTAAATTTGATTTAACATTTTTTGAAATAAAATATAATGAAAAAATAACATCAATTCCTTCTCAATCAGTAATTGAATTTATAAAAAATATTTTAATATGTAATCCCGAAATAAAACCAATATTATTAGTATTAAAAAGATATATGCAAATATGTAAATTAAATTCTAGTTTTCATGGAGGAATTTCCTCTTTTTCTTTATTTTTATTATTATATGCATACTTGAAAAATTTAAAAGTGTATTTTAATAATTTTAATATGAATTACCCAATGGGAAAGATTTTATATGATTTTTATGAATTTTATAGTAATTTTCATTTTGGTATATATTGTATAGATGTAAATTCTACAAAACCTTTTATTTTACTTAATGAATTACATGAAAGTGGAATGATGATTTTAGATCCTTTTACTAATTTAAATGTTGCAAAAAGCTCTTTTAGAGTTGATGAAATTAAATCTGCTTTTATGAAAGCTATGAATATTATAAATAAAAATCTTTATCATTCTTTTTCAAATAAAAATCAATTTTCTGTGAATATTTTGGAAGAAATTTTTAGTTTGAAATAATATATTTTTAAAGTTAAATAAATAATAAATACATTTTGAGTTTGTTCAATAAATAAATAAATTAAAAAAATATACATTTTTTTACTGAGTTAAATAGTATTATAATTCTATCTTTTGATAACTCAATATTTTAAAATATTCTATAAAATATTATTTAATTAATAATTTAAATAAATTATATTAAAAGTAAACAATTATATTTAATAGAATTATCCTTAACACATGAGGCATTAATTGTAAAAACGATTCCTTTTTCAATATATTTATCATTATTTTTAATAATTTCATCAATAATTTTTTCATTAATAACATTTTCTTCAAGATTTATTAATTTTAAAGGAGATTTACTCAAAAGAATTATAGAAACGATAGTAGAAAAACCCATATCGTTTCCATTCACTTTTTTTAATGATATTGTATCTAATTTAGTACTATTTTTAATGAAATTACTAAGCATCATTAAACCAACATCACCAATATTATTATCATCTAAAAATATTTTTTTAAAAGTGTTTGAACCTTTACTATTAAATAAAAATAATAATGTTTCTCCATTAATTGCACATTCACTAATATTTATAATTTCTAAAGTTGTTGTTTTATTTAATGCATAACCTAAAGTACTACAAGATAATTGACTTAATTTATTTTTTGAAATATTTAATTTTTTTAGATTTTGATTATTTAATATTATGTCAGATAATATTTTCATATCATTATCATTTAAATTGTTTTGAGATAAATTTAATGAAATAAGATTATTATTATTTGCAAATATACTATTATTTAATATATATGGTAAATTAGAATTATGATTTGATAAATCTAATTCTCTTAATTGTTCATTCCCTTTAAAATAAGGATATAAAATTTCAAAATTTTCTTTTGATATTCCAGTATTATCTAGACATAAATAATTAATTTTAGTATCTAATAATGAATTTTTGAAATTTGACAAAATAGTATTTTCAAAATGTACATTTTTAATAGTTAATGAATGTAAAGTTTTTAATGTATTTAATAAAATTGGAAAAGTTTCACATAAAATTGAACTATTACTTTTATTATCAATAATTTCATCTAAAGAATAAATAATTGATAATGATTTTAAATTTTTACAATATAAGCAAATATTATATATCAAAAAAATATGAGGTGATGAAGTTATAATTGTTAAATTTTCTAATTTTGGAATTATATTTCTTATTTGATATTTTAATAAAGGATAAAATTTAAACATATTTATTTCATTCATATTTATTATTAATTCTTTTTGTTCATTTTTTTCAATTTTAAGAAAATCAGGTCTATCACTTTGCAGCTTTGAAGTAGTCTTATTTTCATTTTTTAAATAATTTTTTTTAAATAAATCAAAAGAAACAATTAAAGATTTGAATAAATTTTCTCTTTTTTCTTTAAATATTTCTAATATATTTTTTTCAGTTCCAATATTTAACTTAGCAATTTTTTTTAATAACTCAACATTAATTGTTTCATCTTTAAATTTAAAATTGTTTTGTGAAAGAAAATCATTAAAATTTCCATTATCACCTTTCATATTAAAATAACTTTCCATATTATTAAAAAATTTAAATAAATAATCATCAATTGAATTATTATCAAAAGGATTTAATTTTGAAAAAAAATCTAATAAATCGTAATTAATTGAACAATCATTTATTAAATCAAATACACTTAAATAATATTGTGAATTAACTAATTTAAAAATAAAATCACAAATTATATCTGTTAATAATTTAATTTGTTCTGGTTCTTTTATAAAAGGAATATTAATTTCTTGTTTTTTAATTTCATTTTCTTCTTTTTTTTGTCCTTCATTTTCATTTTCTTTTACTTGCATTTTTTTCTTTTCTTCTTCTTCATTTTTTCTTTTTTCTTCTTCTTTTTTTCTTTTTTCTTCTTCTAATTCTTTTTCTTCTAATTTTTTAGTCTTCTCTTTTCTAATATAATCTAATAAATCTTTATTAGATTCTTCTTTTTTATTAAGTTCTTCTTTTAATTTTATAATCTCTTCATTTTTCTCGTTTAATTCTTTTGTCAATTCTTCTACTTTTATTTGATCTTTACTTTTTAATTCATTTTCAAAATTTAATTGTTTTTTTAAAATATTAAATTGTTTAACTATATCTTCTCCTTTTCCTTTTTCAATCAAAATTTCTTTTTCTAATTTATCATTTTTTTCTTCTAATTCTTTTTGTTTTTCTTGAGCCCTATTTTTTTGTTCTTTCATATTTAGATATTCATTTGTTTTATCAATAACATCTTTTTCTAAAATACGATTTCTTTCAATTAAGCTTTGATTTTCTTCTTCAAGTTCACCATATTTTTTTAATAATTCTTGTGTGTCTGATGAAGTTTTTTTTGTTTTTTCTTTTTCTATTTCTTGTAAAAGTTCTGCTATTTTTTCATCTGATGCTTTTTTTTCTTGTTTTCTTTCTTTTCTTTCATTTGCTAATTGTTTATTTATTGAATCCATTGTTGCCATTAATGATTGAACTACCTCATCATTTGATAGAGACATATTATAAATAACTGTTTTTATTGTTCTTTAATTTTTTTTGAGAATTTTAATTAATTATTTTGATATTTAAAATTAATTTTTTTTTTAAATTTAATTTTTAAAAAATGTCTGATGTTGAAAATAGAAGAAGTATTTCAAAAGATAGATTAAGTTTAAATAAGACAAAAACTCCTAGACAATCTCTTGGAAATAATAAAAGGAAAAAAAAAGTTATTAATGCTTTTATGTTATATTGTAAAGAGCAAAATAAAAAATTATTAGAAGAAGGAAAAATAATTACTTTAAAGATTTTAGGAGAAAATTGGGAATCTGAACCAAATAAAGAATATTATTTTCAATTGTATAATGAAAAGAAAAAGAAATTTGAAGAAGATTTACATAACAAAAAAAGAAAATCATTAAGTAAAAATAATAGACTAAGTAAAAGTACAAATGAAAATAATAACCTTAAAAGAAAAGAAATATAATTTATAAAAAATAAAAATATATTTTAAAAAAATAAAAAATTTGAATATATTTGAAAAAAATAAAAACTAAAAACTTAACAAATATAATCAATATAAAAAAATAGTATATTCTATACATACAATAATTCACAAATCAGAAATTAACTTATATTTTTTATATAAAACAAAAAAAAAATACAAAAATAATTAGTTAAAAAAAATAGTAAAACAAACTATCAAAAAAAGATAATTAAAAAGATTTTAACTCCATAATTTTATCAAATTATCATACCCACTAGAGGCAATAGTTCCATTATGTAATTCTACACAACTATTAATAAACTCATCATCATGTGCTTTATCTTTTATACAAATTATTTCCATATTCAAATTTTCATATTTATATTTAACAATTGAATTATCACTATAATTGTTGAAAATAGAACATAAAAATAAACCATCTAAACATTTATAAATAGACCAAATTATTTTATTTCCAATTATATTTTTTATAATTTGATGATTTGATATTTGAATTAAATAAAATCCTTTATAAATACTTCCACCAATACATAATAAATTTTCATTAATTAAACACATATTATTTACTTGCCAGACAGTATAAATATTATTAATAGTTGTAATATACGAATAATTATTTGAATTCCAAAATTTTAATTTTCTATCTTGAAGAGATAAAGTAACAAATTCTTTTTTATTTAATTTTAAAATATTACAAGTACATAACCAACCAGATTTTTGGAAAATTATATTTAAAATACATAAAAATTCCTTTTCTTTATTTAGAATCCAAATTTTCATATTTTCTTCTCTTGAAATTGAAATTAATTCATTATTTCTTATTTCAATTACTTTCATTACACTATTATTATGTCCTCTTAAAGTTTGTTTAATTTCATAATTATCATCATTAATTAATTTTATTACATTCATTGTTTTATCTTTTGAACATGTAATTATTAATCCATTATTTAATTGAGTAAAAGATAAAATTCCATTTGAATGTTCTTTAATTGATAATTGAAGTTCATATGATTTTATATTATAAATATTAAAAGATTTATCATCAGAGCAAGATACTAATCTTCCATCTTTTAATACACTTAAATGATTTATTGTCTCCGTGTGATAATTTAAAATTTTGAAATTATTTTTTAAAGTACTTGTTTTATAATTTGTAAAATTACTTGATTGGGAAAAGTGTTTTTTCTGATTGATTTGAGTTTTATTTTTAATGTTATTTACTCTTTTTTCTTTATTTGATGTATTTAAGTTTCTTTTTTGGATTTTAAATTTTTTCTTAAAATGTCTATTTCTATTTGTTTTTTTATTTATTAATTCATTATATTCTTCTTTTATATGTTTCATATTATTTTGAATTTGTTTTATATTTAAAAAACAATTGAAATTTTAATTTTAATATTAAAAATTTAATTTAAAAATATTTTTTTAGTTATTTTTTACCTTATTCATAATTCTTCTTTATTCTATAATAAAAAGAAATTATTAAAAGGTCTATTCCAATAAAAGAAAATATTAAAATTCTTTAAAATATTATAAATTTATTAACAATAAATATAATTCTTTTTTAAAATGAATTTAATTTTTATTTTTATTAAATTATTTCTTATAAACGTAATCAGCAAGAGCATTTAAATCAAACTTTCCAGAAGGAACAAATTTTCCAACAATAGGAATTTCCGAATCATGAGATTGATTAATTGTTTCATGAAATCTAGGTCTAACAGTAAAATTGAAATTAACAACTTCACTTTCATTATTTTTTTTATTTTCACTTACAATTTTTTTTTTCTTTGATTTTGGTTTATGAGTTCTTTTCATTACTTTTGAATTATAAACATCTTTTAAATTATTAGGAACATCAACATCATAATTAACAGTTTTAAAATATCCAAAATCATCTTTTTTAATATTAAATTCATCATCACTTTCATCTAATTTATATTCAATTCCTCCAAAATTTCCTTTTATTTTATTATTCCATTTTTCATTAAAATTAAATTTTTTTCCTTCTTTTTCCATTTTAATTCCTTCTTCTTCAAATTCTTTTTGTAAATCAAAATCATTTTTTATTTCAATTCCTCTATTTTCATAATTTAAATGATAATCAGGATTTCCAATTTCAATTCCACCATATTTATTATATTTAATATCATTATCAAAATTATCTAAATTTATTTTTTCATTTACATCCATTGACATTAAATCAGTTAAAGATGGAATATAATCTTTATTTTCCAAATCAATTTTACTTGTTTTTTTAGTAAGAAAATTAATATCATCATTATTAGTAATTTCTTTAGATTTTTCAGGAGAAAATAATTTAATATGACTTTTTTTATTTTTATTTTCAAAAGATTGTTTCATTGTTATTTTTGGATTTTGAGTTTGACTTTTATTAATAGTAACATCACCTTCAGTATTTAAAGTATGAGTTTTAATTGAAATTTTCGGTGCTTCAACATTTGTTTTAATTTCTGGTTTTGTTAAAGAAATTTTTGGTTTTACTGATATACGAGGTGGAATTTTTATTGCAGTTTCAATTTCTTCTTCTTTATGATTTGTATGTGGAATTGATAATGAAGATTTTTTTTTTATTTTAGGTTCATTTTCCATTTCTTTTGATGATGATGTCTTTAATGATATTGTTGGTGCTTTTATGGATGTGTTACTATCTTCTAATTTTGATGTTTGTTTTGGAATATTTAATTGATGCTTTGATTTTATTAAATTTTCCTCTTCTGGTATTTCTATTTCAGCTTTTACTTTAGGAGATTTTATCTCAGTTTTTGTTTTTATTTGAGGAATTTGAACTTTTGGTATTTCTATTTTTGGATTTGATTTCTTTGGACTTATTTCGATTGATTCTTTTTTTGTTGGAGATTTCATTTCTATTTTACCTGGTTTAATATCTATTTTTGATCCTTTTATTTCAGTTTTAATTTCTTTTGGCATATTGAAATCATGTTTTGGTTTTATTTCTTGAGGTTTTATATTTACTTTTGGTGGTTCTATATTTCCTTTTACATTTGGAACTGATATTTTAGGAGCTGATACATTTATTTTACCTTTATTATTATCTATTTCAGGTTCATTAACATTTACACTTTTATTTCCTTTAATATTTACATTTGGAATATTTGAACTTCCTTTTGTTTTTAAACCTATTTTAGGATTATTTAATTCATTATTTGAATTTTTTACTTCAAATCCTTTTACATCAAAATCTGGGTTTTCTAAATTAGCATTTGGTGAAGTCATTATGCCTCTAATACCAACTTTAGGAGCATTTACACTTATATTCCCAATTTCACTATTTCCTTCTGGAACAGTTAAGTCATATTTGACATCCATATTTTCTTTTCCAATAATTTCCCCTTGAACACCTTCAACATCAATAATATCTCCTGGAATTAAATTTTTTTTATATAATCCAACTGGAGCATCTACATCTCTTGTAATAATATCTCTAAGTAAATTACCTCGATAATTTATTACAATATTATCTCTTGGTGTAATTTTTTGATGTGAAATATGAACATTTGGATTATTAATATTTACATTAGGCCCTTTTATATTAGCATTTACTTTAGCATCTTTAATATTTTTATTTATATCAACTTTTGGAGCATTAATATTAATTTTTGAATCAACTTTAGGTGCAGATACTCCTGGAATAGTTCCACTAATATCACCACTTGGTTTATTAATATCAACTTTAGGAGCATTAATATTAATTTTTGAGTCTTTAACATCAACTTTAGGAGCATTAATATCAACTTTAGGAGCATTAATATTAATTTTTGAGTCTTTAACATCAACTTTAGGTGCATTAATATCAACTTTAGGAGCATTAACATTTATTTTCCCTTCTTTAATATCAATTTCAGGTGAATTAATATTAATTTCACCTTTAGCACCAGGAATAATACCTTCGATATCTTCACTTTTAATTTCTCCATCATTAACTTTAGCATTTATTTTAGGAGCATTAATATTAATATTACCCTTATCAACATTAACATTACTATCTTTATCAAGATATTTTCCTGATATTTTCATTTGTGGCAATCTCAACTTTTGATTAGGAACACTAATATTTTTTCCATCAATAAGACCATTAATTTCATCAATTTCAATATTATTAGGTAAAATATTCATTTTATTTAAATAAATAGGAGAATCAACATCTTTAGTAATAATATTTTTTAATAAAAGAGGAGCATATCTCTCACTTCCAATCATATAATTTTCTTCAGTATTATCAGGAATATTTACATTAACATCAACATTAGGTAAATTAGTATTAACATTTGGAACATCAACATTAATATTTCCCTTTTGTTCAACTCCAGGTATACTTCCTTTAATTTCAATATTAGGATTTATATTAATATCATTTTCTTTTGTTGTAATAACACTTTTTACTTCTGATTTATCATCACCTTTACCATTCGTATTTATTGTCACATTAGTATCAATTATTTTTCCTTTACCAGGAATGATTCCTTCTTCATTTTCTTCAATATCAATTCTGGAAAAATCTTTCCCACCAGAAAAATTAGGCATTTCATATTTAACAGTAGGTTCCAAATTATAAATTGCAGAATTATGTATATCTTCTTTTCCAGGAATAGAACCTTTTATATTAACTTTATTTTCTATATTTACATTTGGTACATTTATATCAATTTTATCTTTTTTTCCAATACCTGGAATAACTCCTTTTATTCCTTCAATTTTATTTGAAATATCTCTTTCAACATTTGAACCATATGAAGAAAGTGGAATTTTTAATTTTTTATTATTTGGATTTTTTACTTTTATAGGATGCAATTTTGCAGGATCATCTTCTTTCTCAATAATTTCATCATTTAAAGTTTCTATTTCAATTTTAGGATCTTCAATTTTTATTTTTGCTTCATTTTTCTCTGGTGGAGGTAAATCTAAACTTGTAGATAGTCCTCTTTGAATTTTTGGAATTGATAATGTAATAATATCATCATTTTCCTTTATTCTATCATTTTTTTCACCTGGGATAATTCCTGAAATATTAAAACTTTCACTTTTTTTTAAATTATTAGTTTTATCATCTTCTTGTAATCCAGATAATAATTTTTTTAAATGAACACTTACATTTGCAGTTCCTTTTATTTTATTTTGTGGTTTTGGGATATTTATTTTTTTATTTTTTGAATTTTCATCATTTATTTCATTGAAAATTTCTTCTACTTCAATATCAGGAATTTGTTTACTTTTTGATTTAATTGTAAATGTTCCTATTCCGATATTATTTGGATATTTATAGTCAATTTGATCATTTAATATTTTTTCTTCTTGATTTATATCAAATGGTATTTTTTTAAATGTTTGTTTTTTTTTATTTAGTACTATTAAATCTTTATTATTATTAAAATCATTTGGAATATTAATTGAAGTATATTTATTTATAGGATAAAAATTCTTATCATTAAATTCAATTATTTCATTTGGTGTATCAATATTTTTTAATTCGTTTTTTTCAATATCATATAAAAAACATTTTTTATTTTTTCCTATATTATTTCCACCAAATAAAATTATATCTCCATTTAAATTTTTTCCAACTGCAAAATTTTTCAAATCAAAATTATTTAAATTACCTTTTGGAGTAATTTTTTCCCAAACTGGAATTGATTTTAAATCAGTTTTTTCGAAAAATTTTTTAGCTCCATTAAATTCATTAAAAGAATAGACTAATCCATTATCAACAACATTTAATGCGGGTTTAATATTAATTTCATTCATATTTCCCCATTTAATAAAAGTTTTTTTTTCAATATCATATAATAAACAATCTTTATTATTTCCACCAGTGATTAAAATATAATTTTCAGGAATAAAAA
>JAEEGL013168760.1_pt1 | contig 10575 bp, 6 predicted proteins | sample 9134231 | NCBI WGS metagenome assembly JAEEGL01 (sample SAMN16246548, study PRJNA631951) | gut metagenome | biome: gut microbiome; feature: rumen; material: fiber-attached | host: Bos | place: Iran: Karaj | collected 2018-10
AACGTCTAACACAACGTCTTTTCAATATGTCTGTCGCCCGCCATTGCCCTTGCGGACTCCGACGTTTGACGATGCAAAGATACACAATTATTCTAAATTGGCAAAATAATAATATTACTTTTTTGCTGTGGTATATTCATAAAAACAAAATGCTGGTAAACTTGTTATTCAGCATCTTGATGTTTGTAAAACTTTAGTTAATAAAAGTTTGGAGCTAAGCCTTTCTAATTAGTCCGCCCTTAAAAATACAATAAATATTTATAATTCAATATAATAAATGTAATATTTTTACGTTATAAATGCAAGAAAATTTGAATAAAGCATCCAAAACCTTGCAGAAAAACGTAGAGAAAGTATGATTGGGAAATCACCAAACCGCACGACACCTGAACTTTTCCGCCCGATGCTCACCGATTTCATCGACCGTGGCAACGAACTGGCCTTGCTGGCCGACAACATCGACTAGCAATACTTCGAGCGCGAGTTTGCGCCGTTGTACTCGAAGAATGGACGTCCGGCCAAACCGATACGTCTGATGGTGGGCAGTTTCCCGCCGCCGCGGAAACGATGGTGCATTGACTTCTTCTATCCCAACCGCACTAAGATGTGTTATACTCTAATGTAATCGAGATTGCATTTTAAAGATTTCCGTAAAGAAAACAGAAGTAGAATAAAAAAAACTATTCAATGCATAGAAAGGTCATAGCTATATTTGGGGATTGGATTATAAGTTTTTTCCCGTCTATAGCGTAATCAAAGGTGTCTGAACCATAAGCATTAATCGTATCTTCAACCCATATTTCGTTTCCGTTATACCCAACTTCAGTTGTAGTGCTCCCTGATAGAGTTATTGACCCGTTTTGGACTATTTGATAGTGTGCGGACCAACGATTTACAATCAGAAACATTTGGGCTATAGCAAGTTCTTTATTGAATCGAAGCCAGTATCGGTCTTCTCGTTCTGGCCGCTCTATGTTCGGCGTTTTCGAAGAAAAACCGTTCACTGTTTCAATTTTGGTGAGTTTCCAAACATGTTCATCAATGTCACTATAATCTTTTGTGCACCCATAAAAAAATAACGTTGTGACAACGGCAACTGTGATATAAAAAACACTTTTCATTGTATTACAATTTTTTTTGTGACAAATTTCGCTCCCGATTGTACACCCAAATAGTATACTCCTGAATTGAGGTTGTTTGTGTTGACAACAAGTTTCTCTACTGTTAAATAATCCCATTGTAGGAAAATATTGCCTTTAGTATCATACATTTTCATAGAATACGGCAATGGCGAATCAACCATAATATTAATGTTATTGGTTGCCGGATTTGGATATATCTGCAACATGTCGTCAGAGGCATTAATTTCCTGTTCTATATTCGATTCAGTAGTATTCATCTTCCAAAGAGTCGCTGTGAGCCGATTCCCGTACGTCTATATGCGAGTCTGAACCGATTGCGAATTGTTGACATTCTGAGGAATTATTATTGTAATCAATAACCTCTCTTATTATGTTTGCACTTGGAGGAGCAAAATATAACGTTGGAAAAATAACATTTAAGCCAGATTCTCTTGATAGACTCCGTGGAATTCCGCCCTGACTTTCTTGTGCAAAGCAATTTGAAGGGAATATCACCGCGATTGCCCAAACTGCGAATAGTATTATATTGATTTTACACATACTATTTTTATTTGAATAACGCATAAACTCTGGAATTATTGCGCGTAACAATTTTTATTGTACGGATGCACAACTACCAAGTGCAATACTGTAGTGCAAAGATAGATGAGTCTACAAAAACCCCGAAGACTATAGAAAGGGCAATAAAACGGGTGTCAATCCGTTAAACATTATATGTCAGATATGAATACCATTCCCGTCGAACGCCATCCGTTGCAGCCTTTCCTGCCGCCGAACGCACGGCTGCTTATTCTGGGCAGCTTCCCGCCGCCGCGCAAACGCTGGTGCATGGACTTCTTCTATCCCAACCGCACCAATATGATGTGGGAGATTTTCGGACTGGTGTTTTTTGGCGACTCGGGCATATTGATTGACAAAAGCACAAACACCTTCAAACAATCTCACATCGAATCGTTGCTCCGCGAGCGCGGTATCGCGATATACGACACGGCCTGCGCGGTGCGCCGCCTCAGCGGCAACGCGTCGGACAAGGATTTGGAGATTGTCGAGAAGACTGACATACCGGCGTTGCTTTCCTCAATACCCCAATGCCACGATATCGTCTGCACCGGTCAGAAGAGTTTCTCTGTATTCACTGACGATTATGGCGTGCCCGTCCCGAAGATGGGAACTTTCAATGATTTTGCGTTGGATGGCCGTGCGATGCGTCTCTGGCGCATGCCGTCGTCGTCGCGCGCCTACCCCATGAAAATGGAGGAGAAGGCCCGTTACTACGGCGAAATGATGAGATTAATAGGCATTCTCTGAAAAACATCACTTTTTTCGCCAAATCTCGCTGAATTTTTCTTTTTTTTGTGTCCTTATTTTGACTTTTTTGCACTTTTTTCGCAAGATATTGAAAAATTATTTCATTGAGAAATAATCATATACAATTTAATTTAAAAATTTATCTTGTTTATTTCATAAACTTGTTTATCTTTGCATCGTCAATTAAAAACAAAAAGTGCACTTCAAAACAATCATTAACATTTAAAAAAAACTACAGTCATGGAAAAAACAAATGAAACAAACAATGAAATGACGGCTCAGGAGAGTCTTTCGCTCATCACCGAAACGCTCAACAACAGCCGTAAGGAAATCACCCGCCGCAGCGGTAAATATTTTCTTCTGTGGGGCGCGTTGCTCACATTCTTCTCCCTGTTGATTTATCTGTTGTGGAAAATAACAGACGAAGACGACTGGAATCTTCTCTGGTTCGCTCTGCCCGTTGTCGGCATTGTGTTGGAAAGGATCATACGCAAAAAAGACACCACCGAACGTGTGAAAAACGATGTGAGTCGCATCATCGGCGGCATATGGGCCTCCTTCGGTATTTTCGTCTGCGCCCTGTTCATATTCACAATCATCTACTCCAATGTCGGCTACGGCCTTTTTGGACCTATTGCCGCCGCCATCAGTATGACTGCGGGAATTATCATACTCTTCGGCCTCTCTGAATGTGTCACCGGAGTGGCTCTCAAGAACTGGGTCATCAGGATCGCGGGCTTTGTGACCGGCATCGGAGGCCTGATTATTCATTATGTCTCTGGTTCCTCCATCGAGCAGATGTTTATCTTCACATTTTCGGGTGTGGTGCTTCTTGCCACCGGACTTATTGTTAAATCTCAATACAAGTAAGCTTATGTTCCCGAAACTTGATCCACTCCTGCATTCGGAGTTGCGGCTGGCCGTCATGTCTATTCTGGCCGGGGTAGACGAAGCCGACTTCACCTATCTGAAAGAGCAGACTGGCGCCACTTCCGGCAATCTGAGCGTGCAGATTGACAAACTGGCCGAAGCGGGATATATTACAGTAGAAAAAGGCTTCAAGGGCAAGATGCCGCGCACCACTTGCAAAATAACCCCTCCGGGAGCCGAGGCTTTCAGAATCTATATCAAAGCCTTGAAAAAATACCTTGCGGCCGGAAAATAATCATTGTGTCTTAACAACTCGGGCGGACTTCCGAAAGGAAGTCCGCTTTTTGTTTCCGCCGATTCAACGCCAGTAATGGCACAGCGTCTCAAACAACACCGGAATGACGGCGCTGCCCTGGTTGTGCATTCCTACCCTTACCAAAATCAGGTCCAGATAGGGGTTTACATAAAGCACCTGCTCATAGATTCCCACGGCGTAGAAGCCGGGATAGGGCGACCTGTTGTAATCCTCATATTTCAGGTTGTACCAGTTGAAATGGTAGCCGTTGTTGCTGTCGTCGTATTCGGACGACAGGCGTATCCATTCCTCGCTGACAATGCGCTTGCCCTCCCACATGCCTTTGTTGAGATAGAGGCGGCCTATCTTGGCAAGGTCCTTGATAGTGAGGGTGATGCCGCCGAACGAGTGCGCCACGTCGTGTTCGCGGCTGTCGATGTTCACCAGCGCGTCCGACTCCATCTGCAGCGGTTTCCATACCTTCTCGCTCAGATAGTCGGCGTAGCGTTTGCCCGAGGCGCGTTCTATAATCACACCCATTATCGCCGAAGTCATGCTCTCGTAGCGGAACTCGGCGCCAGGCTCGCAGCGGAATTTCAGCTTTTTGATCTGCTTCATTATGTCGTGTCCGTAATTCAGTCTCGCAATCGCGTTGACTTGCTTCAGGCCCTTCAGGGAGAACTTGTAGGTGTCGTCAAAGTCCAGCCCGCTCCGCATATCCAGCAGATGGCGTATGGTGAGACGCTCCCATCTAGGGTCTTTTCCTTTAAGCTCCGGAAGGTATTTTGTGACGGGATCGTCGATGCTTTGTATATAGCCGTCGTCAACGGCTATGCCGCACAGCAGCGAGGTGATGGATTTCGACACTGAAAAGACTGTGGCCATGCGGTCGTTCGAGAAACCGCCCCAGTACTTTTCGTAAACAACGCTGTCTTTATGAACGATCATCACCCCTTGTATAGAGCTCTCCCGCTCCATCGCCTCCTCAAACGTCGTGTTCACGTATTGGGGCGGGTTGTTGAAGAAATGCAGTGTGTCAATCCAGTCGGCTCTCTTTGTGGCCACAGGGAACTGAAACGACTCCTCGCCTTTGGCTATTGTGTCGTGTTCGCAATGCTCGAAGCTGAATATGTCGGGGCCGTACAAACCGTCAGCCCTGTAGCCCCTTACAATTGCGCACGAGGACAATACCAACGCGCAACAGGCGATAACAACACTCTTTACAGTTGGCTTCATTGCGTTATTCATGATTGTTTTTCTATTCTTTCTCATTTGCAAAGATACAAAACATTTTTTTAACCGCTGCTTCAATGTCTCGATATAATATCTAGTAAGAGGGTTGAGTGGTAAAAAAGAGCCACGGCAAGGGCTTGCTTGCCGTGGCTGGGTAGGTAAAGCGCCTAACTGAGTGGAGAAATCATTTTATTTCTTCACGAGTTTGAGGTAAGTCACATTCTCCAGAGGAGCGTTTTGTGATGCTTTACCAGTGTTGGCAGAGGTGTCGGGTTTGGTTTTGACACGCACGATGTAGATGCCGGAAGAGAGGTCGGAGATGTTGAAGTAGGTGGAGTTTTCAAAAGTAGCCATCTTACGACCGTTCATGTCCATAACCAGAACCTCGACCACCTCGTCGGTTGTACCAATGACGTTGACCTCGCCGGATGTTGGATTCGGCATGAGTCGCGGACTGGTAGTCGGCAGTTCGTCTATGATGTTGTTGTTTTCGCTCTGTTCGGCGTTGCTTGCCGCCGACTTGTGGATGGTTCCCGCAGAGAGGAACAAATAATAGAGTTTTTCTGCAGGCATGCAGTATTTGCGCAGGCAGATCTTGTCTTTGAAGCAGGTGAGCGCATAGAAGCAGATATCGCCTTTTTCGGCAACCAGTTGCGAGAGCAGCGACATGTCTATCATGTTCATTCCATAGACGAAGTCGAGTCCGTCGTAGCCGTAGTCGATAACCATTGGAGGTTCGGTCCAGAAGCTGAACACATTCTGTGCGGGATTGACATCGACGAGGAACTTGAAGTATCCTGCCACTTCGTTCGACAGATCCCGATTGATCTCTATATCGATGACTTTCATCGGCATCTCGCAATCGATTTTCTCAGGCATGAGGTTGATGCTGAAATCAGTCTTGCAATGGTTGCAGCGGTCAAATATGGAGAAGCTGATGATGGAAGAGGGCATGAACTGGCGTGCCTCTATTGTCATATGGAATGTGTAGCAGTCGCCGGGAATCAGCGTGGTGGGAGTGAAGCTCGAATTGACCACATTGATGTAATGCTTGTCGAAGAGGTATTGGATGTCATTCAGGCAGGCTTCCCTGTTCGAGTTGTTGCAGACTTTGACCATTACTTTATAGACAAGACGGCATTCTTTAACATGCCATTTGTATTCATAAGTGACGTCAAGGTCTTTGCAGTCGCAGGTGTCTTTGGGCTCGATGGTGAGTGTGGGCGACGTAACCGGGCAGTTTCCGCCGTGATATCTCAGATTGAGGGTGTAGTCGCCGAAACCGGTCAAAGGCAGCATCAGAGTGTAGTCAGGATAGTAGATGGTGCCGTTTCCGTTGGGGACAACGAGGTTGTTGTTGAGGGACCAACGCCAAACGATGCTCTCGTGGCCTGATGTCAATCCCCATACAGGAAGTTTGGGGTTGGTACTGAAGAAATCTTTGCATTTCTTGTAGCATCCGGTCAGCAAGGCGTCGAAATCGGGCTGGGGCTCGATATTGATAGTTGCTTCCCTTGACTTGCATCCTGTGTTGATGTCATAGTACCATGCGCGCGCCTCGCCAGAGGTGAAGTAGTTGGCGTCGGGGCCTGTGTAGCCGTTGCTCCAGTTGATGATGCTGGGAGGTGTGGTGGGCGTGGTGCCCGACAGGTTGACGGCGCCTTGATCCAGACACTCGTTGCCGTTAAAGAAGATGGTGGGCGCCTGAGGTCTGGGATTGACCTTGATGGTCTCGGATGTAGAGGCCGAGCAACCGTTTCCGCTGCTGATGGTGAGCGTTACAAGGTAATTGCCGGCGTGACTTGGAGTGTAGGAAACGGTGGCGTAGTGTGAAGTCTCGGTGGTGCCGTAGGTGAGGTCGGTTATCACCCAATCGAAGGTGTAGCTGTTGGAGTCGGGGTCGGGAGAGCCGTAGAACTTGATGGTCTCACCTTCGCAATAGATGGTGCTGGCGGTGACGATAAGCGCCGTCGGTACGTTATAGAAGGAGACATTCTGGGTTTTCTTTCCCTTGCAATAGTATTGGTCGATCACATCTACGTGATAGTCGCCGGTATATTGAACAAAGTCAATATTTGTGTAAGTATGATGACCAGTGGTTGTCCAATAATAATCAGTTGCAAAGGCTGGATCGTAGATGAGTTGACGTTGAACTCCTTCGCACACTTTGGCGCCATCGGCTGTCAATTGTTCGGGTATCAGGTTGTTTTCGTTCGACCAGACAGTGACGGTTCCTGTCGAGATACAGTTGTTCTCGTCGGTTATTGTGGCTGTGACGTAGTATGGACCATCATTTTTTTGTCTGAAGGTGTGGTAGATTGGATTGGAGTGGCTGGAGTAACTATTGTCGCCAAAACCCCATGTGATTTTTTCAACACTGTGAGGCGCTATGCTTGCCGACAACTGGATGGCCGTATTGTCGCAGGTCTGGTAAAGAGGACTGGTCAAGTTGGGAAGTGCAATAGAGACCTGCTGGTTGGAGGTGTTGGCTATCGTCACCGATCCAAGGGGGCAGTTGATGTTGATGCCGTTGAAGGATATGAGTGATAAGTTGTAGGTGCCCGAGGGTACCGGGATCGACACTGTGCTCTGCTGGACTTGGAAATTGACGAAGTTGTTGTTGTAGCGGATTCGCACAATGGCGTTTCCGTTGAGGTAGCTCGACTTGTTGTCGATGACGATTTTGCCGCAGCCTTTCCTGACGATAAATTTTTGTACAAAGCTGACGGGGAACGAAACCGAGCCCGACTGGCAGGGCTCTCCCTCCATGCGTGCGTTGACGGTGTAGGTTCCCGCTTTGTTTATTCTCAGTCTTATGTTCTCATAGTGGGTTCCCCACATCGACACAATGCTGCATTCTCCTCCGTTGATGTTCCAGGTGATATTGTCGGTGGCGTTGGTCACTTGGACGGTTACCTCGCTTGTGCAATAGTCATAGGGGGTATATACAAGATTCAATGTGTTCAGGCAGGGTTGGACATTGGCGCTGACTGTTTTAGCGCAATGAGGCGAATTCTTGTCGACCACGGTGCAGGTGTAATTCCACTGACCCGCTATTGCGGCGACAGTGTTGTTGTTGGTTGGCGTGTGTCCCCAGAAGAAATCATAGTTGGTGGTGGTTAATGAGAGGGGGACGACATGCACAGAGGGGTCGGGTATGGAGTTGGGATCGTATCCGATGCCGGTCACGGGGGGTGCGGGAACTACGTTGATTGATTTGGTCTTGGTGACGTAGTAGTCGCTGTTGGGGCAGCTGTAGTAGGGGTTGCACTTCATGGTGACGGGGATGGTGCCGGTGTTGTTGAAGGTATGGCTGATAGTTTCGCCGTGAAAGACTTCATCTTCTATAAACCATGTGTACGAGTTGTTGCATCCTTGGCCGCTGAGCTGCACTTCACTGAACTGGCAGACCTGGCTGGGAGCGGTGATTATCAATGTCGCATTGTAGTTGTTGGCAATAGTGATGTTGATGGTATGGTAGTCGGTCATGTTTGAGCAGTATTCGCGTTTCAGCGTCAGCGTGAAGGTCTTCGGATAGTTGTTGAGTTCGTTGATAAGAAGCGAAATGGAGTTGCTGAATATGTCGCCCTGCACGGAGGCGCACTGCTGCTCGTTGCTCTGCAGCTGCCATTTGTAAATCACATTGCTCTGGTTGGGCACACTAAAGTTCAGCTCTGCTCCGGGGCATACTGTTATGTTGGTGGGCAGAGTGTGGTTTGCCAGCTGGAACTGGCTGACGGTGTGCACGTAGGGGTCCTCGGATAGACATCCCAGCACGCGGTCGTAGTTGAAGGCGTTGATGTCGCATACGGTGTTGCCAAAGTCGATGGTGACTTGGTTGCCCGACACGGACTCGGGGTCGGCGTCATTGCATGTCGGCTGCCATACGATGGTATAGTCGGGATTGGTGGGGGTGGCTTTCAGCAGAATGCCAGAATGTGGGCAAGCCACATGGGGATTGGCGGGGTCGAAATCGATGGCTTCGGGTGCTGGGGGCGCGCTCACAACGGTGATGACAAACACAGCGGGACGGCAGTAGTCGGGATGCTCCGCGGTGATGCGGTATTTTCCGGCGTGGGGGAAGTGATAGGAGAAGTTAGAGGTGTTGGGTTCGGTGTGGATAATGGCGTCGTTGTCAATATCCTCCACTTTCCAGAGCGCCGCCACGTTGGGTTCGGTTCTCAGGTCGCAGTTTTTGGTGACGCAGATGCGGTCTTCGCCGTTGATTTCGAGTTTGGGCTTGACTTCGATGGTGAGGGGTTTGGATGTGAATTCGCCGCATTCGAGGAATTCGCATTCGTAGGAGACGGTGATTGTGTATATTCCGGCACGGTTGAATATTACGGATTGCTGGTTGGCTCCGTTGATATTGTTGAGTGTGACGTAGTTGGAAGGTTGTATGTCCCAGGTGTATCTTGTGGATCCAAAGAGGGGTATGCTGTAGATGACGGCTTCGCCTACACAGGCTACGTCCTGTCCTTTTATGTCGATTGTGTCCTCAATGATGGGGATTTTCTTGCTAAGCATGGATGGGCACGCGTGTTCTCCGCAGAGGATGCCGTCGAGTCCGATGATACCGTATCCGTTCTCCGGATGGTCCCATTGTACTGTGACGGACGGACGGTCCTGCCTTCCTATAATGGTGCCGCCCTCCACATACCAGCTGTAGATTCCGCAAGAGGGGTTCTCGGCGGTATAGGTCACAACGGCGTTGTGGCACACTGTTCCGTAGCATCCGAGTTTCAGCAGTTCGCCTTCTTTGACTTTCACGAAGTAGATCTCTTCGTCGTAGCATCCGCAGTTGTTGTAGACGCGGTGGATGACTTTGCAACCATCCATGACGTTTTCGAGTCTGAAGTTGGGGGTGGAGGCGGTGATGGTGGGGTGGTCGCTTTCCCAATAGTAGCCTACAATGTCGCTATTGGTGGTGTTGGAGAGGTCTGTGAACTCGATGGTTTCGCCTTTGCATACATAGATAATCTTTTCGTTGTTCTGCGTTACTGTATAGGCGGGGACGGAGCTGGCATAGACGGTCGGCTTTTCGATAAGCCTGATGTTCTGTGTAGTGGAGCAGGTGTAGTTGGCGGCGGTGGTAATCTCGACAGTGATTTGTCCTGTCGAGCCGTTGCCCCAGGTAACGGTGATGGAGCCGTTGCCGTTGTCGGTCCACGAGGAGGCTCCGGCTACGGACCAGTTCCATTGAACTACGGGTACACCGCCGGTATTGGTCGACGCGGTGTAGTTGACGGTGTTCTCCTGGCAAGCGATGATTGCTCCAGGCTCCTCGTTGTAGATGTCTTGTTTTTCGAGCGGCACCAGACACAGGGACTCGAAGTCGCTCGTGATTGTGATGTGGCACGGTTGCGGCGGCTGTTGCGCGAATGCCACTGACGACAAAAGGCAGGCGAGAAAGAGTGCCAGCGCTTTTATCGTGTTGCTAAGTGATTTTTTTCTCATAATTTAGTAATTTTTTGTTGATAAGTGTTCATACTGGTTATGATTTTAAGAATATACACGCCCGCGGGCAAGGCGTCGAGAGAGACGGTGTTGCCCTCGAGGTGCAAGTTGAGGAGCTGTCCTAATGGAGATACGGCGCAGACGCTCGTTATCCTTTCGCCATTAGTGGTGATGTGCAGGGTACCATTGGTAGGGTTGGGGAAGATACGGCAACGCTGTTGCGTTGTCTGATAGTTGAGTCCGACGTGAGGGTCGGTGAATATGTAGGGA
>JAEEGL013573695.1_pt1 | contig 10575 bp, 9 predicted proteins | sample 9134231 | NCBI WGS metagenome assembly JAEEGL01 (sample SAMN16246548, study PRJNA631951) | gut metagenome | biome: gut microbiome; feature: rumen; material: fiber-attached | host: Bos | place: Iran: Karaj | collected 2018-10
ATGGGCGTCAGGCAGGAGACCGGCAAGCAGGCGCGTGTCATCAATGACCTCGTTGAGGAAGTCAGGGAACGTGGCATTACGATCATGTCCATGTCTCCCGAGGACAGGCTCAAAGAGTTTGTCGGACATACCGGGACCCAGGTGTGCGTCGGCTCGCTGATAGGCATCGTAGCCGCATTTATACAGCATTTTGCTTTTTATGCATAGAACACTTCGAAGGAGAGTATAGATGAGAAATGTAGCATTGATCACAGGTATCACCGGACAGGACGGATCATATCTGGCAGAGCTTCTGCTTGAGAAAGGCTATGAAGTACACGGCCTTGTCAGAAGGCACTCGATAAGCAATACTGCCAGGATCGATCATATCATCAGATCCGAATACAATAATGTGAAATTCTTTTTGCATTACTGTGACACAACCGATTCCAGCAACCTGATGAGACTTGTGGCCGAGATAAAACCGACCGAAGTATATAACCTCGCAGCACAGTCACATGTTGGCATATCCTTTGAAGTCCCCGAATACACGGCGGAGGCTACCGGTGTGAGCACACTGAAGCTTCTCGAGGCACTGCGTGTAAACGGCGGAAGCTGCAGATACTATCAGGCATCCACTTCGGAGCTCTTCGGCGGACTTCCCGAAACTGCACCTCAGAGCGAGAAGACTCCGTTCCATACGATGAGCCCCTATGGTGTGGCCAAACTGTATTCATACTGGATAACCGTCAATTACAGAGAGTCATATAACATGTTCGCCTGCAACGGTATCCTCTTTAATCATGAATCTCCGAGACGCGGAGAGAATTTCGTTACCCGCAAGATCACGCTCGCGATAGCGAATATCATCGCAGGCAATCAGGAGAAACTTTCTCTCGGCAATATGAATGCCAAGAGAGACTGGGGATTCGCAGGTGACTACGTAGAGGGCATGTGGCGCATCCTGCAGAATGATGTTCCGAAGGATTATGTATTGGCGACCAATGAGACGCATACGGTACGCCAGTTTGTGGAAGCTGCTTTCGGCGAGCTGGGCATATCCATCCGCTGGGAAGGTGAGGGCGTGAACGAGAAGGGCTACGATGCAGACGACGGCAGACTGCTCGTGGATGTTAATCCCGAGTTCTACAGGCCCGCAGAGGTTGAATTCCTGTGGGGTGATTCTTCTCTTGCCGAGAAAGAACTCGGATGGAAGCGCAAGACGGATTTCGCCGGTCTGGTCAAGATGATGATGAATGCCGATATGCAGGCGATCGCCGGAATGACATGTGAGGAGTATAAGAAGAGCAGGAAGTGATCTCGGTTCTTATCATATGGCTATATATGATGCTGACAATGGGCACGGCAGGTCTACTGATCGCGTGCCTGTCTGATCATCTGATCGGATACAAAGTGCGTGACATCGTGGCTGTTTTGCTCATGGGCATGGTCGCGGTCACGGTATACGCCGAAGTGTGGAGCCTGTTCTCCGGGACGGGCATCATCGCGAATGTATGTATGTGCATATGCTTAGGTTTGATGGCGGTTTATTACCGCACCCGGGTATGTGCACTTCTTCATGATATGATATCCGGATTGAAGGATGACGGCCGGATTGTCCCTGTGCTGATCCTTTTGACCGCAGTGATGGCTTTCGGAGCATCGCACGGACTGATGCATTATGATACCGGGCTGTATCATGCTCAGGCGATCCGCTGGATCGAGGAGTACGGCTGCGTGCCCGGCCTGGCCAATCTTCATACCCGCCTCGGGTACAATTCTTCCGCCTTTGTGCTTAACGCGTTATACAGCTTTGCTTTTACCGGTCAGTCATATCACGTGACCGGAGCTTTCTGCGCTCTGCTTCTGACATGGGAGTGTGCATGCAGACCGGTCCGTGAGCGCAGACTGTCTTTGGATGCCTCCGGCCTGTCGCGCGTCATGGCCGTTTATTATCTGCTGATGATATTTGATGAGATGGTCTCACCGGCATCCGATTACTACATGGTCTGTCTGGGGTTCATATTGATCATACGCTGGCTGGATGCCGGATCCGATGTTTCCCGCATGAGCATGCTGGCTGTTATGACTGCATTTATTCTGACGATCAAGCTGTCGGGTGCCGTATTTGTTCTGCTGGCGGTCATGCCCGGCTGTCTGCTTCTGCGCGATCACCGTGAGCGTGAGTTCGGCTGCTGTCTGACTGCAGGGGTTATTACCGTGGTTCCGTATTTGGCGAGAAATGTCGTGCTGTCAGGATGGCCGCTTTATCCGTCGACTTTCCTCGGCTTCTTCAAACCCGAGTGGAGAGTGCCTGTTGATATCGCAACTTATGATTATAAGGAGATACAGGTATACGGCCGGGGTTATTGGGATGTATCGCGATACGGAGAATCGATCTTTAAATGGTTCCCCACATGGTTTGGAACACAGTCTTCGACCGACCGCATCTTAATCACCGCAGCGGTGGTCGGAGTAGCGTATTTTGTGATAAAATGTTTATATTATGTGTGTCGCGCCGGACGGAAAGGTGATGTACGGGATCTGCCATCCGGTCTGTTTACGGAGGCGGTCATCTGCATCGGATTTCTTTTCTGGCTGATGACATCTCCGCTCATGAGATACGGATGTCTGTATGTGTATCTGTGCAATGCGGTCCTCTGGGGAGGGGTTTTGGGCAGAACACATATTGAGACCAATTCGTTCAGGTTCGTCATATATTCCGGCCTCATGATCCTGTGTGTATATAAAGGGATCATGTTTGCCGCAGAAACGGCCAGGGCATACAGGGGAGACACATGGATCAGACAGCAGGATTATGACCGGTATGATGTTCACTCTTACGAACTGACCGGGGAGGGTTCACATCTGACTCTGTATGCGCCCGACGACGGTGACCGTACGGGATATGATCCTTTTCCGTCAACACCGTGGGATAAGACCGGAGAGATAACCATGCGGGGAGAAGACATCAGAGACGGCTTCGTCCCTCAAACCGATGAATGAACTATTGGAGGCAGAAATGATCGATCACAATGACAAAATATACGTGGCAGGCCACAGAGGTCTGGTTGGCTCGGCGATAGTCAGGAGCCTGGAGAGACAGGGGTATACGAACATCATAGGCCGTACCCACAGGGAGCTCGATCTGACTGACCAGGCAGCGGTACGGAAGTTCTTCGATGAAGAGGATCCGGATGTTGTAGTGCTGGCAGCGGCGAAGGTCGGCGGGATCAATGCCAATAATACACAGCCCGCGATGTTTGCATATGAGAACATGCAGATCCAGTGTAACGTGATCAACGAAAGCCACAAGCATAATGTTAAGAAACTTCTCTTCCTCGGCAGTACCTGCATATATCCGAGAATGGCTCCTCAGCCGATCCCCGAAGATGCGCTGCTGACGGGCCCCCTTGAGGAGACAAATGAAGCTTATGCGATCGCGAAGATATCCGGTCTCGAGATGTGTAAGTTCTATAAGCGCCAATATGGTGACAACTATATCAGCTGTATGCCGACTAATCTGTACGGCCCGTATGACAATTACGATCTCAGCGGATCGCATGTACTTCCCGCCATGATACGTAAGTTCCATGAAGCGCGCATGAATAATGCGCCCACGGTTGAACTGTGGGGAACCGGAACTCCTCTCCGTGAGTTTCTATATGTTGATGACATGGCTGACGCATGCGTATTCCTGCTTGAAAATTATGAAGGCGAGCAGCACGTGAACATAGGTACCGGCAAGGAAGTCACGATCGCACAGCTTGCGGACATAGTCAGGAAGACCGTGGGATACGAGGGTGAGATCGTATGGAATAAAGACATGCCCGACGGTACTCCGAGGAAACTTACCGATGTTACCAAGCTTCACGGACTCGGCTGGACTCACAAGGTCGAGCTTGAGGAGGGAGTCCGCCTCGCTTACGAGTGGTTTAAGGATAACGTTGATCAGGCCAGAATGTAGCTGGCGTTTTTGCGACAGAACTGTTGATGGGGTGATGTATGCGTACTCTCAGTATTATCGTTCCGTGCTATAACGAAGAAGAAAACATAAGACTGTTCTATGACGAATTGATGAAGAATGCAGACTTCTTTGAGGAGAAGGATCTCGTTCCGGAGATCATTTACGTTGATGACGGATCGACGGATTCCACAGCTGCCGAAGTTCGTGCTCTGGCCGGTGAGGATGCTCATGTTCATCTTGTTTCCTTTTCCAGAAATTTCGGAAAAGAAGCCGGACTGTATGCCGGCATGAAGAAATCCACCGGCGAATATGTGGTCACGATGGATGTGGATCTGCAGGATCCGCCGTCACTTCTGCCCGAAATGTTCGGATATATCGAAGAAGGATACGATTCGGTCGCCACACGCCGTGTGTCGCGGAAAGGAGAGCCGCCGATACGGTCCTTTTTTGCCCGTAAGTTCTACAAGCTGATCAATCGCATGTCGAAGACCGAGATCGTGGACGGAGCCAGGGATTACCGGCTGATGACCAGACAGTTCGTGGATGCGATATTGTCCATGCCCGAGTACAACAGATTCACGAAGGGCATATTCAGCTGGGTAGGATTCGAGACGAAGTGGATCGAATTTGAAAATGTTGAGAGAGCCAAGGGTGAGACCAAATGGTCGTTCTGGAAGCTTTTCTTATATGCGATAGACGGTATCGTGGCGTTCACGACAGCCCCGCTTGCCATCGCTTCGTTCATGGGAGTGCTCTTCTGCGTGCTCGCATTCATACTGATCATAGTCACGATAGTGCGCAAGCTGGTATTCGGTGATCCGACATCAGGATGGCCGTCGCTTGTATGCATCATATCCCTGGTCAGCGGTGTGCAGCTGTTCTGTCTCGGTATCATCGGACAGTATATGTCGAAGACATATATGGAAGTGAAGAACCGTCCCATCTATCTGATAAAGGAAGAGTTTTGATGGTCAGCATCATAGTACCGGTATTCAGGGCAAAAGAGTATATCGCCCGGACTGTTGACTGTGTGCGCGCGCAGACTTACATGGATTGGGAGCTCATACTGGTTGATGATGCTTCGGATGACGGTACGGCGGAAGAGATACGCCGCATCATCGATGCATCGGGTGATGACCGCATCCGTCTGATCGAAAGTGCGGAAAACCGCGGTGCGGCCCACGCACGTAATACAGGGCTTGATCTGGCACGAGGCAGATATATTGCTTTTCTTGATGCAGATGATATATGGCTGCCTCACAGACTGGAAACCGGCATGAATTACATGCGCGAACATCCGGATGCAGGATTTGTTTTCAGTGCGTATGAATTCGGGGATGGGGAAGGAAACGGTACCGGACGGATAGTGCACGTTCCGCCGTCGATGAATTTTGAGCAGGCACTGACACGCACGATCATCTTTACCACGACTACGCTGTTTGATACGGAAATCGTTCCGATCGAGCTGATACATATGCCATTTATCAAAAGCGAGGACACAGCTACCTGGTGGCAGATACTTGAGGCCGGACATATCGCATACGGCATAGACGAAGTGACAGCCATATACAGACGTCCGGCGAAGTCACTGTCCTCGAACAAGATCGAAGCACTCAGACGAATCTGGAATCTGTACAGGCAGGTCGCACACCTGTCGGTCTTAAGAAGCAGCTTCTGTTTCGCCGGATGGGCAGTCCGGGCTACATTGCGCAGACTGTGATCCGACGGTACGACTGTTAAGATATGAAAAAGATCGAATCGCTCAAACGTATAATCATACTTCAGCTGTCTTTGATCAGTATCGTCATAGACACGGCGATCTATGCTTTCTTCTGGCTGGAGAGGTATTATCCCGTGCTGTCGAGGAGAGCAAGGGGACTGAATTATTACTTCAGAGGACATGTTCTCGTCATACTGATCTATTTTGTCCTGATCCTGTTTTTCACAAGTACTTTCGGCGGACTGAAGGTCGGATACCTGAAGCCCGGTGATATCATATTCAGTCAGTTTTTCGGCATTGTGGCTGTCAATACGATCTCGTATTTTCAGCTTTCTCTGATGGGTAACTGGCGCGTGCCGGTACGCCCCATGCTTCTGTGCAGCCTCATCGAGATCGTATACAGCGCGCTGTGGACGCTGATGTGCAATGCTTTTTATCACAGGGTATTTCCGCCCCGGAGACTTCTGTTCGTTCACGGTGACAGACCGATCGATGACATACTGTATAAGTTTTCGACCAGACCCGACAAATATCTGATCGAAGATACCATCAATATATCGGCCGGCATGGAAGCGGTAAAAAACCAGGGCATGAGCGGACGGTTCAACGGCATAGTGCTGTGGGATATCCCCACATATGACAGGAATAAGCTTCTGAAATACTTCTACAGCGTGAACATGCGTGTCTATATGATGCCGAAGATACCGGATGTACTTGTTCAGGGTTCGGATTCGATACATCTGTTTGATACGCCGATCATGCTGACCAGAGAGTACGCGCTGACGGCCGGTCAGAGATTTGCGAAGCGGCTGATCGATATAGTGTGTGCGCTGATACTGGCGGTCATCACTTCGCCGATCATGCTCATCACTGCGATATGCATCAAGCTGTATGACCACGGTCCCGTACTGTACAGCCAGATCAGGTGCACCCGCGACAGACGCGAGTTCAGGATCCTTAAGTTCAGGAGCATGTCTGTCGACGCCGAAAAGGACGGAGTTGCCAGACTCGCGACCAAGGGCGATTCGCGTATCACTCCCATCGGAAGATTTATCAGAGCGGTACGTATCGATGAACTCCCTCAGCTGTTTAACATACTGAAGGGTGACATGTCGTTCAGAGGACCGAGACCCGAGCGTCCCGAGATCATAGACAAATATATGGAACAGATGCCGGAGTTTGCCTATCGCATGAGAGTAAAAGCCGGACTTGCCGGATATGCTCAGGTATACGGCAAATACAATACTTCGCCGTATGACAAACTGAAGCTGGATCTGATCTATATCGAGAATTATTCTTTGTGGATGGATATCAAGCTGATGATGCTGACGCTTAAGATACTGCTCCGCCCGGAGAGTACGGAGGGAGTAGAAGCGACACAGGTCACGGCGATGAAGGAGCCTGCAAATGAAGACACTGACAGGTAACGAAACGACGCGCGACATGTACTGGCGTAAACCCATGGACATGCGTAAGCAACTGCTCGTTTTGAGCAGGAATATCTGGAAGCTGATCCCCGGTATCGTGATCGGTGCCGTATTGGGTGCCGCCATCTGGACGGGTGTACACAGGATAACCGACGGAGCGATGTACAGTGCATACAGCGAGTTCTATCTGGACTTCGCGATGACAGAGAACGGAGCCGCGTACGATTACTATAACGGTTATACATGGAATGACCTGATGACCACGGATATGATCGCGGCGCATACGCTTGAGAATCTGCACGGAGGATCCGATATCGCAGAGCTGGAGAGGGTGACCACGGCAGAGATCCTTTCCGATATCAGAGTACTCAGAGTATCTTTCTCGGACAGTGACGAGCAGAAGTGTGCGCATATACAGGCTGCAACCGAACAGGCACTTGTCACTTTCGGCACCGAGGCCAAGGAGTTTACACAGATATCGCTGATCAAATCCGTATCTCCCGAAAAAGTGATCGCCGATGACCGCATGGCGCAGGCGATACTGTTGGGAGCCATCCTGGGTCTGCTGATCACATTCGGCATCATGGATTACAGATATCTGCTGGATGACCGTATCTATGTTCCGTCCGACATCTCTGGTCTGAATATTCCCATGATGCGGATAAGTACTTCGGATCATGATGAGAAACTTGAGGGCAGACTCAATTCCCTGCTTGACACATCTGCTTCGGCAGGTGATGACACGGTATATATAGACGCATCGGAATATCAGAACACGGATGGCGAACTGCCGCGGATATCCGATACGACACAGCTCATCATCAGGATCCCTTACGGACGCGCGACACGCAGTGCTCTGGCTCTGATGGCTGACCGGGCCGCAGGATCCGGTGCGCGCATCCTCGGCGCAGAGATCACCGATGCCGACAGCAGATTCTACCGGGCATACTATTCTTTCTCAGATCATAAGAAGGACAACGATTCCCGATGAAGATTGTTTCGCTTGTTTCCGCAGTAGATCAGAACATCAGACAGATGATCGAGGGCATGCACCCGGAAACGGATGCGGTCGTGGTCAATCAATGCGACACTGAGGGTGATACGACCTTCAGTGTTTGTGGTATTACGGTCAGACAGATCGATATGCGCGAGCGCGGTGTGGGACTGAGCCGGAATACCTGTATCGACCATGCACCCGATTGCGATGTGATCCTTTTTACCGATGAAGACATCGTCTATGACAGGGGATATGCAGAGCTTATCGCCAAAGAATACGAAGCACATCCGGAGGCGGATGCCATTCTTTTTAACATGCGTGTATGCGAAGCACGCCGCACATACTGGAATGAAGATTATGCCCGTGTGCGGTTTTATAACTACGGCAGATATCCCGCGTACAGCATATCCGTACGACGTGATAAGCTGATGAGATCAGGCGTCAGATTTCCGCTGGATTTCGGAGGCGGTGCGAAATACATCAACGGTGAGGATTCGGTTTTTCTGCATGATCTGCTGAAAGCCCGGGTGCACATATACAGATCGCCGGTCTGTCTTGGCGAAGAAACAGAAAGAGAGTCCACCTGGTTTAAGGGATATGACGAAAGATTCTTCATCAGCCGCGGAGCACTGTATGTGAGATTATACGGAGCAAATGCAATCCCGCGTGCGATACTTTTCCTGATCCGTCATAAATACATGTATGAAGAAATGGGATTCCTCCCGGCTTATAAACTGATGAAACGCGGCATGAGGGAGATGACACAGTGATACTGTACATATGCGTGACAGCCATAACTATCATACTGGCATATATGTGCTGCCGTGTGGACGAGTATGCCGCACCGTATGAGCGGTGTGTTCATGTGCGCCTGTACGGAGCATCCTTTAACAGGGCGGTGCTCTTTCAGCGTCTGTGCCTGCTGACCATTTTCGTGATCCTATTCGCGGTATCGGCTTGCAGGATCAACGTGGGCAATGACTACGGCACCTATGTGGAGTTCATGCACAGACTCTATACCGACAAGTATATTGCCGATGCCGGCGTACCCACCGAGTGGGGGTTCAATCTGCTGGCGAGATTCATCTATTGGATATCGGGTGGTGAGAATTTCCTGCTGGTATTCGCGATCTATGCTTTCGTGACAGTGGCGTTTTTCATCACTGCGATCCGCGAGCAGAGTGTGGACTTCGGACTGAGCTTCCTGCTCTTCATTACATTCGGATATTACTTCCAGAGTTTCTCGACAGTCAGGTATTATATGGCACTGGCTATCGCACTCTACTGCATGAGACTCGTGGTCGAGCGCAAGTGGCTCAGCTTCGCGGTGCTGGTTCTGATAGGCAGCGGATTCCACAAATCGCTGCTCGTGATCCTACCGCTTTACTTCCTCGCTTCTCTTGCATGGAAAAAGTGGATGATCGCACTGGGTGCAGCTGCATGCGTCTCGTGCTTTTTCCTCAAGGATATCTACATTAAAGCCCTGGTGGTCCTCTACCCCAGTTACGAGGGGACGGAGTATCTGGCGGGCAGCGGATTCAGCTGGATCAACATCATCAGGTGCGTGGCGGTACTCGCACTCTCGGTATATGTTTACCGTGAGGCTGTGAAGGACAGCCGCGTCGGGCTCTTTTTCTTCAACATGAACATCGGGGCGCTGGCGCTGTATATCTTCGGATCGTTCCTGCCGATCGTCAGCCGCATAGGATATTACCTGACGGTCAGCCATATACTGTTCGTGCCGATGATGATACATGCCATACCGGACAAAAAGGTACGCAGGGTGATCTGCGCAGCACTCATAGCCGTAAGTATCCTGTACTTCGCAGTCTACTTACGCAAGGCATACGATGACGGGGTGCTCGTCCTCCCCTATAGGACATTTTTCTTCCATGAGATGGTCGATACACTGTCGGATGTGATGTAGTGAATCGGCTGTGCATGGATATATATTCACAAGCCTTTGCGGGCTGCGCATGGATATATTCACAAGCAGGTAGTTAGAGCTCGTCGTTACTTGGCGAGGTATTTTCGAGCCTAGTAACGTGACGAAGTGATACTAGCGAAAGCGTGCCTGCGGTGAATGTATCCATGTGCAGCCGTGTTGATCGGAGGTTATAGCAATGAAAGAACAATACATACTCGCTTTGGATCAGGGCACAACAAGCTCGCGTGCCATCCTCTTTGATAAGGCCGGTCAGATCAGATCTCTGGCGCAGAAGGAGTTCACTCAGCTCTATCCCGAAGCGGGATGGGTGGAACATAATCCGCGTGAGATCTGGTCATCACAGCTTGCGGTAGCAACTGAGGCTATGGCCAATATCGGAGCGTTGCCTGAGGACATATCGGGTATCGGCATCACGAATCAGCGTGAGACCACGATCGTGTGGGACAGAGCGACCGGTGAGCCGGTCTATAATGCGATCGTATGGCAGTGCCGCAGAACTTCGGATATGATAGACAGGATCGTGGCCGAAGGCAAGTC
>JAEEGL014456042.1_pt1 | contig 10575 bp, 20 predicted proteins | sample 9134231 | NCBI WGS metagenome assembly JAEEGL01 (sample SAMN16246548, study PRJNA631951) | gut metagenome | biome: gut microbiome; feature: rumen; material: fiber-attached | host: Bos | place: Iran: Karaj | collected 2018-10
GAATAATAGGATGATCCACCATCCACTACCGCCGAAACCATTGCCCCAGCCACCATTGCCGCCACTAACTGCGGCAATATCAGATAAACTATAGCCTTCACTTGTGTTAAACATTTAATTGTCCTCCTTCATAATCCTAGTTGCTGTCTAAAAGCAGCGAATTCTTTGTCGAAGTCGAGGCCTCTTTGCGCACACAAGTTGCGAGCGATTTGTTCAATCCCCTTTCCATCATTATTTTTTGCCATCGTTAGCAGGTTCTATCCTATTGGATTATTACCTGCGGATTGCTACAACATGTTCATCATCATCTGCTAAGGATTGCCACCGCTTCTTAACATCTGTAAAATTTGTGCAATTTGATTATTTACCATTCAAGAAACCTCTCTTTCTTTAAAAATTGAATTCAGGAGTAGAAGTTTGTTGAGGTTGAGTTTGATCATTACTCTCCTTTACAAGATTAGCCTGCGCCAATACCTATTTTAAAGCAGCCATTGTTTGATTAAATTCTTCTCTTGTGACGAAGTTAGAAGGATTTGCTGCTGGAGCTACTGGAATCTCTTTTATCTCATACATATTGAGTGATGCGGTTCCATCTACATTACACTACTTCGTGTAAATTTTCCCGTTGGCCAAATCGGGAAAGAATGAAATTGTCCCATCAAAATCAATTGCGGCAGCTCTAACCTCTTCTAGCCCAGACACTGGACGTCCTTTTAGTCCAATAATAGACTAACGAGTCTAGACTGTTTGAGGTTGATAGTAATAATTTTGTGTAGGTTGATATGGCATTGCTAAACCTCCTTTACCAAAAATTCTCGGACATTCCTATTTCAATAAGATGTGGAAATCTTATATTTTAGGAAAAAACGGGATTTTTTCCCTGCCCTCACCGTCTTATGAAAATTCCCACAGGGAATTTTTTCCCTTCTGTCCAAAAATTTTTTCCCTTTTGGCGGAATGAGGGTTGTGTTTAGACTCATTTTTTAGTATAATATTCTTATAAACAAGATAGGAGGATTTTATTATGGATTACAAAGAACTTTTACCTATTATTATTCAAACCGTTTTTATTCCATTGCTCATTGCTCTCAGTGGATTTATTGTGAAATGGATAAATGCAAAAGCAAATTAGCTTAAAGAAAAAGCGAAAGATGATAGATATTATCTTTATATTGACATTTTACAAGAGCTAGTTACTAAAACAGTTATTATGGTAAATCAAACTTATGTTGATGAATTAAAGAAAGAAAATGCTTTTACAAAAGAAGCACAAATTGAAGCATTTAATAAAGTTTATGAAACAGTTGTTCAATCTTTGTCTGAAGATGTATATAGTTATTTAGAACAAATTATTGGTAATTTAAGTGATTATATTACAGTATTGATTGAATCTTCTGTGAAAATTGAAAAGAAAAATGTGTAGCAATAAAAAATAAGGGTAGATAAAAATCTACCCTTATTTTTATTTGGTAGGACAAAATTTTATAACTTTCTTATCAAAATAATCAAATAACATTAGACAAGGGAAAGACCATAAGGAGGGGATAAAAATCTATGGAAGTTTTAGAATGGATTGCTAAATATTGGGTAAACTGGCTTTGTGCTCTTGCCGCAGGTGGTATAGCTCTCTTTGCAAAACATTATGTAAAATTGTAGAAGAAAGCTATGGAAGATAAGTGGGCTGATAAAGAAAAGAATATGTGCGGTAAGATTATTTGTACGCTAGAAGAGAAAATTGGTGCAGTTGAAACATAGTCTAAAGACGAAGATAATAAACTACATGAGGAATTAGAGCATATTCATCAAGAAGTAGACACAATGGAGGCCGGTATTTTATCAATTCAAGGTAAACAATTTAGAGATATGTGTGAACGATTATTGCAAATGGGTCATTATATTACCGTGGATGAATATGAAGAATTTGAATCTGAATATAATGTTTATAAAGGATTAGGTGGAAATCATCGCGGAGATGCTCTGCATGATCGAGTTATTGATAAAGTACAAGCACAAATGCGTGCTGAAAATCGCAACTTTGAAGAATAAAAAAAGGGGCGGTAGTCATTTCGACTACCGCCCCTTTTTTGTTTTATTCGCCCCAATCGTTCACTAATGAACGAACCTTATGAGCGCCAATACAAATTGCATCACACTCATCCTAGGTAGGCTTTACTCCATAATTTTTGTTTACCCATTCTTGAGCATTTCTTTTTTGTTCTGGTCTAGTCTTTCCTTTAATTCCAAGAGTAGATTTCCAGGTTCCCGCAAGAACTGCTTCAACAGGTTTTTCCATATCAACGCATAATTCATATAAAACTCCAAACACTTCCGCAAGTGCCTTAAAAGTCTATACATTATTTACGCGCTGACCATCCATATAAATATCTTCAAGCACGACTGCATCAATATGCTCATCATCTATCAGATGTTCTACCTCTTGGCGGATAACGTGAAGTCTTTCGCCAAGTTCATAATATTTACTTACATCAATCTTTCCATATTGTTCGAGATTATCTTCGTCGAAGATCGCCCAGCCCGAAACTCGACTGGCCTAGTCTAGGGCGAGAATTCTCATACACTAGTTGAACCGAAGCCACCAGTACGTGCGGCCGCAGTTGCGTCTCCTTCGGCGAGGAAATATGGCATAATAATGCCTTGTCCAATTTTTTCTCCTTTATGGAGAATAATATCACGTGGAAAAAGATTGATAATCTGGAAAAAGATATGCCCCTCATTATCCGGATTGTTATAATAGTCTCCATCAATAATGCCTACTCCATTAGCAAGAATTAGCCAATGCTTTAGAGGACAGGAGCTGCGCACAGATAGTTGGAGAAATGTTCCTTCCGGCAGATAAGCCTTTACTCCTGTTGGAACAAGAGTTGGTTTACATTTATAAGATTTTGTTAATCCAGCAACAAAACTCAAATCAAGAGGATCTTCATTTAAAAAATTAAGCCCATTGAATTGTTTTTGATAGCTGGGGACTACTGTATCTTGTGCCACGACAAAATCATAACCGGCACTAAATTTTGTGGCCCGTTGTGGTAGCAAATTTGTCTAATCAGCAAAATTGCTCACTAATTCAAATCTTGGATAATCATGAGACATTTCCATCAAAAGTTCACCTCATACTTAACATCAACGTCAGTATCAGGCTCCTTTTCATTATTAAATACTTTCTTAGCTTTTACGACCTGATACTCTTCTACGACTTCGCCTTTAACTTTAATCTGTTTTGTAGCATAACTAAAAGCAGTAAGCTCAAAAGTGTTGTCATTAAGAAGCTCTTCGTGAAGGGCTTCAACCTCTTCTACAGTACCAACTCTATAGGTAGTTACATCATTTATTAAATACTTCGCCATTTAATTTAACCCTCACATTTTTATCAGAATATAATTTTGTAAGTTTTTCAAGAACTTCAATTCCAACTTTTTGGATATAATTTTGGTTGCCATCAATTTCAATTTCTTCAATACCGTCTTCCGTGTTAGCCAGAGAATAAACCATTTCACCAATTTGATTAATTGGAATAGAAGCTATCTGCTTGACAGTATCGCCATCTATTTCAAATACGCTCTAATCAAAAGCGAACATATTGATATTAACCAATAATTTTTTAGCCATATAATACAACCCCCTAATCATATGGAAATACCAAATATGTAATAGTCTCTGTGTCATCTTTTACCCAAATTTCACAATGATCATCATAGATTTCATCAGACATAATTGCATATCCCATTTCTTTTAAGAGAAAGATAATTGCTTTTCCAAGAGTTGGGAAATCTGTATTTGTTAACTTATCTTCATATTTTAATACCGTATAATAATGTTTATCATTATTCAGCATCATGTAATAAGTAGTTCTCTAATTTTTACTGATATCCCAACGATTAATTCTTTCAATCAAATCATCAACTTTTTCTTCATCATATGGAGGAAGCTGACTAATGAGGCTTTGATTTATTTCGTAAAGGGACATTGTAACTTCGCCTTTACCTTTAACTTTTGTTTTTTTATTTTTCTTCATTATTTCTTAATTCCTTCATATTTAATATTCTTTGATTGCGGCTGCCCCTCATAGCCAGCGTAATATCGCGTTCAGCGAGGATGAAGGGTCCGTCTATTAAATAATCAATATTATCTAATACCCAATCAACTTTTTGGTCATGACGCGCAAGTAATTCTTCATATGTATAACCAGTCCACAGATATACTTTAATATCTGGGAAATCAAGTTTTATATTCATAATTACCATACTGGTTAAAAATAAATTTTCTGGACACATAGGCTCTCCGCCCATAATACTCAGATTTCTTGTAATTCCATTTTTTCTAAGAGCAGCTTTTAATTCATTTAATGTGTCACCGGTAAATTCTTTGCCGCCAAGAAAATCCCAGGTTTGCGGATTGTGGCAACCTTCACAATGAAAAGGACAGCCTTGAGTGAAGAAGGTTACATTAACCCCTTCACCCGCAGCAATGTCGTTTTTAATCATACCTGCATATCTCATTCCATAACCCCCACATGTTTAACTCGATGATGCACTTCATCTTGTTTACCGAGGTTAAACGCAGTAGTATAGTTGCCTGTTAAGTATCCAGTAACACGGCGCAATTGCTGAATATTATGACTGCCGCACATAGGACAGGTGTCATTTATTTCGCCCTGATAGCCGCAATCAAGGCAAGTATCAGAAGGAACATTAATAGCGAAGTATGGAATATCATGATCCATAGCAAAATTAACAATCTATTCTAACGCTTTTGTATTATGAACAGCAGAAGCATCAAGCTCTACGTATGTAATACATCCTGCGCTTGAATATCCAGTTAATTGACTTTCAATTTCAATCTTTTCAAATGGACCTATATTGTGCCATACTGGAACGTGCATACTGTTTGTAAAGAATTCTTTATCAGAAACATTTGGAATAACTCCATATTTATTTCTAAACTTCTTTAAAGCAGTATAGCAAAGATTCTCTGCGGGAGTATAATAAACGCCAAAATTCAAACGATATTGTTGTTTAAATTCTGCACATCTGTCTTTAAAGAGTTGCTCTATTCTCTTGGCTACTTTCATACCCTCAACCGTTGTATGATCTTGATGAATGAGAATTTGAAGAGCTTCTGCTAAGCCGAGCTGACCGATAACAACTGTGCCATGCTTAAGAGCGCTTCTAATACCCTCTTCTGGATGATAGCCAATCATCGTATGATTCTCATACATAAATTTTGCGCTATCTGGAGACTGGGAACAAATCCAATCAAAACGCTCAATTAACATATCTTTTGCTTCATGAATTTTTTTATCAAGAATTTCCATAAAGGCATCAATAACGTTGCCACCTTTATATTTTGTGCCATCCTCATCGATTTCCCAAGGCTGACTATCAAGTTTCTCCCAAGCCATCATTGCTAAGGTGGGAAGAATAATAGTTACGGGGCAAATGTTTCCACGTCCATCCTTAGTCTGAGGATTGGTACCTGGTTCTGCATTGATGTCTGCTCCGTTTGCAGTACGGCATCCCATGGTACTGAAATAAGTTTTGGGGTCATCTCTATCGTAGCCTGCATTCCCTGACCAGTCCACGTTAGCGTAGTTAGGATAAAGTCTTTCGGCTGTAGACTATAAAGCTAGTTGATACAAGTCGTAATTAGGGTCTCCTGGTTCACGATTAACTCCTCTCATACATTGGAAAATACCACAAGGGAATATTGATGTTTTATGTAATTTACCAAGCCCCTCAATGCTTACTTCAAGAAGAGACTGTGTAATTAATCTACCTTCTGGAAGAGTGCATGTACCATAATTAATTGAGGTAAATGGAAGTTGATTACCACTTCTAGATTGAAGGGTATTAAGGTTATGATACATTCCTTCAACTGCCTGATGAACTTCACGCTCAGTCATATCTATAGCATATTGATATGCATCTGGATATTTTTCAGATGGATAAAAATCGCTGTCAACAGGTATATCCTTGACTTCCATACCATCGGGCGGAGTGCAATCATATATCACTTTTTCTACATAATGTATGCCATCTCTAAAATGTTTCCAAAAGCTCTTACGAACATATGGAACCATTGTCCAATCAAGGTGAGTAGCACTTACTCCACCAAACTGCTGCAGACTTTGCAACTGAAAAATTACTGCTACGAGCTGGAACGCGGTGTTCACTGAACCGGCCGGCCGCACGTCTGTTTGACGAGTATTAAATCCATTTGCAAGTAAATCATCAAATGGAATACTTAAACAATTATGAGAACCAACCGCGTATGCGTCAAGGTCATGAATATAAACCATATTACCTTCATGATTTTCTCTTGCCATTTTTGATACGAGATTGTCTAGGGCGTATTGTTTAGTCATATAAGAAGATGCTTCACCAATACGACCGCCAAAAGAATGTTCATCAACATTAGCGTTTTGGTTTTGAACATTTCTTGCTTCGAGTTTTTCTCCAATAGCATCAAAGAAATCGCTTTTAACATCTCTAGCGACCTCTTTCTTATAACGATAACGGATATATGCGCGAGCTACATCACGACGCTCAGAGCGCATTAAGTATAATTCAACCGCATCCTAAATCGCTTCCACAGTAACAGGAGCATCATTTTTGCTAAAATTATACTCAAGTTCTTCTGCTATATCTTGAGAGGTCTCATCTTCATAAAGCTATCCATCGACCTCAATAAATGCTGCATTAATAGCATTTATAATTTTTTCTCTATCAAATGGAACTAATGTTCCATCTCTTTTTTCAACTAATAACATTTCAATCCTCCATACTAAATCTTGTATTTTTTCCTGCGGGTCTATCAATATATTTAGAGTTTCAGATTGAATCTTTAAGCATTTTTGTCCAGATGTTCAATTAGATGATTGATATACCACTAAGCCTTTTTCAAATCTTCTGCGCCGTTCTTTCGTCTCCAACGCCAAAGATACTTAATTGCGTTTGCGGTACATACCGCTTCAATGCCAGTCAAATCTACTGTGGCGGCCGCAAGTGCATCGATACATTCAATACCGCCAGCAGTATAATGCGCTGGGTGATTTACCATATCTTTTTCCATAGGCTACTCCTCCTATTCTTCTTGTTGTAGCTTCTTCCATTGTGCCTAATTTTGCACTACATGTTCATGATCGCAAATACGAGAATACTAGGTATGATCACACTTGGGACAATGATACTCGTATTGTGGTGGATCAGAAGTAAGAACTACTGGGGCACGCCACATTAGTGTTCCGCATTTCTCACACATTACATTATATTCTATCATTGCTTATTTTCTCCTACCAGCCGCAATTCATAGGGGGATATATAAAACATTTCTGGCTTATAATCCGCATATGCGACTTTATTCTTTTGATAATATATTTTTAGATAGTGGTTTTGCTTTAAACAATACCAATGATATTTCACATTTACATAGTCAGGTTTGAATCTATACTCCTCTCCTGGCTTTACAATTATATCATCAAGTATCATTTTTTCAATTGGAATTTCAACGAAAGCGCCATAGTCACCGATAACTATTCTCGAATAGCCATGAGCTACGGGATTATAGTATGTATCATAAATTTCGCAATTATCGCTTCCATGGATATCCCACTCTGGAGGAAGCTCTTTAAAGTAGAGCTTCCTCTATTTAGCAGAAACATCTGGAGGAAGTGGTTTATAATGATATTGATTGACGCATTGCTCTATTGTCATTCGCCGCCCTCCCCCTTATATCTTTCATTCTGGAGAACCAAATCTCCACTTGGAGTTACCTCAATGATATGATACAATTGATGCCCAACTGTTGATGCATACTTCTTTGTGATGAATGTATCACCAGAACGAATACCTTGTACCATAATCATATTTCCTCTATCAAACCAAGACTTTTCAATTACGTGCTTTATTCCATCTTCTCCACGTTCCGAAATGCGCTTATCAAATAATGCAAAATATTCCTTTCTAAATTTCACATTAACAACACCATCGGTTGTGAGGATTGTTACAACACTCTTTGTTTTATTCTTGGCGATACAAGTTCCTGCAATTCTGCTTAACTTAAATAAATGAATTGCTTTATTGTTTCTATAGAATGTATGTTCTACTTCTGGCTCTTCCGGCAAATCATTAAAATTGCTTAAGCCATACTTCTTCATATCCACATGAGCTAATTCATGTTCGTGTTTATAGAAACATAATACTTGCATTTCCCATGCAGAATAATTTGCATCACCTGCATACTTATCCCAATCGGCTTTGAAGATTCGCGCATTTAACTCTGCCAAAACTTCTGCACCATCTGTCTTCAGCCAATCTCTGAATGTATCCATGAACGCTTGATACTTCTTATCCCATTTCTTCATATCCAAGAATTTACTATCTTCAATTAGGTTTTCAAAACCTAATTCATACAAGAATTCAATTCCTCTTGGCTCAAGGACAAATGCTGCTGGACATTCTGGCTTCTTACATACCGCTTTGAGATAACGATTAAATTCATACACTCTATAAGCCAACTCTCGCTCTGGAGTATCTTTCGGAATCATATCTTGCTTATTCAAAGTCGGGAAGTTTTGTAGAGTTAATCTTGACTTCTTATCACAAGTTTCCCAAATATACCACGCCATCGCAATTTTACGTTCCATAAAATCATCGAACGCGCCAGCTTTGATAAGAGATACCATAGCCTGCTTTGTAGGCTTAATTCTATTATAAAAATCCTTAATTCCTCGATATGGACGATTTTCAATTATCTTCTTTACCAAATCATCATTTACATTTAACAATGCTTTCATACCAAAGAGAATTCTATTATTCTTTACATCTGGCTTAAAACCAAAATCAGAACCATTTATACTAACAAGACTGACATTAATTCCTGCGTTAATAATATCATTTAACGCTTTTGCAACTTTACCATAATCAGTGCTTGTTGCTTTCTTTTTCTTATCTGTTTCTACAGTTGTATCATCAAACTCGTCTTCATCATATAGCGCTTCGCCGTCTTCATCAACTGCGTCTTCCAGAGAACCACTATTAACTACCAAACAAGCTGTATCCCAATAAATAGGATTCCAATGAGTTCCGAGATACAATGTTTGCGCCCCGATGAAACTATATGCGAGCGCATGAATAACTGAGAATGAATAACCCATCTGCGGCCCGGCGCCGAATCTCCACACGTACTGGCCCAGACGAGGACTTGCCGCACTCTCCAGAACCTGCTGACGAAGTGCCGGAATCTTTGACATCTGTTTCTTACCGACAACTTTACGCGCGTTATTCGCTTCGCCCAAGGTAAAGCCGCAAACATTCGGATCCATTAACATCTTCATTAACTGCTCTTGGCTAGGTGGAACACCATATGATTGTTTGAAGTATGGCTCTAATGTTTTCTGTTCTTCTTTGGTCAATCCAAAGTTATCCATTTCCTCATACCACAAACTAATATCATTTTTATAACGATAATACTTATCAATCGGACGTTCCTGACCTTCTTCACCCATCAAACGGATTAACCCATTGGCATCACTCATTTCTAAAATCGTGCGAGGCTTCAACTGTCTTGCGGCTTTTGAACCTTCCGCACTATCAAACTGGAATGTATTGATAACCGATACGTCTCCAAGAGCATCCCACATTTTCGTATCTGTCTTAATCGGCAGAACACTTGGATGAAGATATTTATTATATATTTCGCGCAGACTTAAATCCTTCTCAATCTCTCCATCCTCTTGGAGAAACTGAATTGTCTGCACGATTTTATCCTGGACTTCTGTTACCAGAAAGTCATACTTTGTCAATCCCATATATTCTGCATCGTGCAGATTATATTGAGTTATAATTTCTCCTTTTGGAGTTTTCATAAACGCACTATGCTCGAATGGATCGCCATCAAACAAAACGATACCAGATGCATGAGAACTGCGCTTATTTACCAGACCCTCAATACCAATAATGATATCCAAAAGGCCTGGATAGTTATTAACTTCTCGAATGAAAACTGCGACAGGTTTTCTATTCTTTTCTTCATTTCCTTCAACAACATCTTTAATCGGCCACAAAAATCCTCGTTCTTGTGGAATCAAAGACGCCATATACTGAGCCTGATCTACATCAATTCCGTCTGGATAATCTTCACTACGATAACCACGACACGCTGTTAGAATTGCTGACTTTGTTCCTTCAGTTCCAAAAGTTGAGATTCTCGTACAACCGAACAACTTCTTCGCCCACTCTGGAACATCATCATTAAACATCTTACTGCGCTCGGCCGCAATCTTCTGGAGAATGAGACCAACCTTAGACGGGCACAGGTCAATATCAATATCGCCCAACTCTACTCGTTCATCATTCAAATAACGGAAGAACGGAAGTTCCCATTCAATAGGATCGAGCTGAGTAATACCCATGAGATAATGATTCAACGCCGCGCAAGACGAACCTCGCCCTGCGCCAACCATTGAACCGCAATCCCAAATCAAATCAATATAATGTTGAAGTGTATTAGGATAACGAAACATATTTGTTTCCAATTTTTCGCTGATAATACTTTTAA
>JAEEGL014835340.1_pt1 | contig 10575 bp, 10 predicted proteins | sample 9134231 | NCBI WGS metagenome assembly JAEEGL01 (sample SAMN16246548, study PRJNA631951) | gut metagenome | biome: gut microbiome; feature: rumen; material: fiber-attached | host: Bos | place: Iran: Karaj | collected 2018-10
ATCAACGTTCGCTTTAGCGGTCAGGGGTGTTTTTTATGTATATTAAGGAGCGCGCTTATGGAACAAACGAAAGTCATCGATCTGAAGAATATCAGTAAAGCCTACGACGGCGAGACGGTGCTCGACAACATCAACCTTTATATCCGTGACAAGGAGTTCGTCACGCTGCTCGGCCCGTCGGGCTGCGGCAAGACGACGACTCTGCGTATAATCGGCGGATTCGAGAGCCCCGACACCGGCGACGTGTTCTTCGACGGCGTCCGTATAAACGACGTGCCGCCGTACAAGCGCCACGTCAACACAGTTTTCCAGCGTTACGCGCTTTTCCCGCATCTCAACGTATTTGAAAACGTCGCGTTCGGTCTGAGGGTCGCGAAGGTCAAGGAAAAAGAGATCGTGCAGAGGGTGAAGGACACGCTCGCTCTCGTCAACCTCAAAGGCTTCGAACGCCGCTCCGTCTCGACTCTGTCGGGCGGCCAGCAGCAGCGCGTCGCCATCGCCCGCGCGCTCGTCAACAACCCGAGAGTGCTTCTGCTCGACGAACCGCTCGCCGCGCTCGACCTCAAGCTCCGCAAGGACATGCAGAACGAGCTGAAGGCGCTTCACGACCGGACGGGCATCACGTTCATTTACGTGACGCACGATCAGGAGGAGGCGCTGTCGATGTCCGACACGATAGTCGTCATGGCGGACGGCAGGATCCAGCAGATCGGCACGCCGACCGACATATACAACGAGCCGAAAAACGCTTTCGTCGCCGACTTCATCGGCGAATCGAACATACTCGACGGCGTGATGCTCGACGATTACAAGGCGAAATTCGCCGGACACACGTTCAACTGTCTCGACAAGGGCTTTGAAAAGAACGAGCCGGTCGACATAGTCGTGCGTCCCGAGGACGTTGACATCGTGCCCGCCGAGGAAGGAATGCTCAAGGGCACCGTGACGTCGGTCACGTTCAAGGGCGTACACTGGGAGATCATCGTCGACATCCAGGGCTTCAAATGGATGATACAGACGACCGACTTCTGCGCGCCGGATTCCGTGATCGGGCTTTATATCGAACCCGACGCGATACACGTCATGAAGAAATCCGAATACTCCGACATGTTCGGCGACTATTCCTCGTACAGCGAGGAGTTCGACGAGCTTTCGGTGCCGGATCCCGAAGCCGAAGAGGAGCCGAAGGAATGAAGAAGAGAACGTTTCTTGAAAGAGCGGCGCTCGTACCGCACCTCGTGTGGATGATCCTGTTCATCGTCGCGCCGCTTCTGTTCGTCATCTATTTCGCGTTTACCGACAGCGGCGGATCGTTCACGTTCTCGAACATCACCGGGCTGTCGAACTACGCCGACATATTCCTGATATCGGTGCTGTTCGCGCTTATCGCGACGGTCGTGTGTCTTCTGATCGGCTATCCGCTCGCGTTCGTCATGTCGCGGCTCAAGCCGTCCACGCAGCGCGTGTTCGTGCTGCTTCTGATGCTGCCGATGTGGATAAGCCTGCTGATCAGGACTTATTCCCTGCTCGCGATGCTCGACAACGGCGGTCTGCTCAACGCCCTGCTCGAAAAGCTCGGCGCCGGCCCCGTAAAGATCGTCGGCACGCCGGGCGCGGTCATACTCGGCATGGTCTACGACTTTCTGCCGTACATGGTCCTGCCGATATACACCTCGCTTTCAAAGCTTGACAGCAAATATTTCGAGGCCGCCGAGGATCTCGGCTGCAACGGCGCGAAGACGCTGTTCAAGGTGGCGCTTCCGCTGTCCAAGTCCGGTATAATCTCCGGTATAACGATGGTCTTCGTACCCTCGATCAGCACGTTCTATATCTCGCAGAAGCTCGGCGGCGGCCGCTTCGACCTGATCGGCGACACGATCGAACGCCAGTTTTTGTACAACAACGCCAGGAACACCGGCGCGGCGATATCTCTCGTGATGATGATACTCATCCTGATATCGGTTGCCATAATGAACCGCTTCGGCGACGACGACGGAGGTGAGCTGATAGTATGAAAGTGCTTTCAAGGATCTACATGTTCCTCGTCTTCGGTCTGCTTTACGCGCCGATCATCGTGCTCGTGCTCTATTCGTTCAACAAGGCGGGCACGTTCAACACCTATTCCGAATTCTCGCTGTACTGGTACGTCGAACTTTTCCGCGACTCCGTCGCCATCGACGCGCTGAAAAACTCGCTGATACTCGCGTCGCTGTCGTCTGTCATCGCGACGCTGATCGGCACGCTCGCCGCCTACGGCATCCACAGGATCAGATCCAAGACCGCGAAAACGGTCATAAACAGCGTGACGAACATCCCGATGATGAACCCGGATATAGTCACCGGCGTCTCAATGATGCTTCTGTTCGCCGCCGCTTCCGCAATACCGTTTTTAAAGGTCGAGATGGGCTTCGGCACGATGCTGATCGCTCATGTCACGTTCAACCTGCCGTACGTCATACTGTCCGTTCTGCCTAAATTCAAACAGATGGACAAACACCTGACGGAAGCGGCGCTCGACCTCGGCTGCACGCCGGCGAGGACTTTCCTCAAAGTGGAGCTCCCGTCGATAATGCCCGGCGTTATCTCCGGACTGATGCTCGGCTTCACGCTGTCGCTCGACGACTTCGTCATCAGCCACTTCGTCAGCAGCTCCGACTTCAAGACGCTGCCGCTGTACGTCTACAACCAGACGGCGCACGAAGTCAAATTCAGCATGTACGCGCTCTGCGCGCTTATGGTGTTCGCTATACTGCTTCTGATGATACTCGTGAATTTCGCGGGTTCCGACAGAAAGAAAACGAACGTTAAAAAGCACAAAAAAACCGCCGCGGCGGTAAAGTAAAGGAGAAAAAAGTGAAGAAGTTTATTGCACTGTTTCTGGCGCTCGTCTGCGTCGCATGCGTGCTCGCATCCTGCGGCACCTCGGCCGATACCGTAACGCTTTACGTATACAACTGGGGCGAATATATCTCCGACGGCAGCGAGGGAAGCCTCGACGTCAACGCGGAATTCGAGAAATACTGCGCCGAAAACGAGCGTATCCGGGAACTCACCGGCGGCAAGAAGGTTAAGGTGAATTACTCGACCTACGCGAGCAACGAGGATCTTTACGCGAAACTTGAATCGAACACCGTCAGCTACGACATAGTCGTACCGTCCGACTACATGGTCGCAAGACTCGCAAAAGAAGGCCTCATCCAGAAGATCGACGTATCGAAGATAGACAACTATCAGTATATCAGCGACGATTTCAAGAATCTGTATTACGACGCAAATAACGAATACTCCGTTCCGTACACCTACGGCACCGTCGGCATAATCTACGACACGAACAAGGTCTCGGTCAAAGACGCCGAGGAGCAGAGCTGGGCGCTCATGTGGAACGAGAACTACAAGGGCGACATTCTGCAGTTCAACAACCCGAGAGACGCGTTCGGTACCGCGATGTTCTATCTCGGGATCGACGTCAACTCCGAGAACGAGCAGGACTGGATAAACGCTCAGAGGATCCTCAAGAGCCAGAAAGAGGTCGTTCAGGGCTACGTGATGGACGAGGTGTTCAACAAGATGGAAAGCGGCTCCGCCGCCATCGCGCCGTATTACGCCGGCGACTTCCTCTCGATGTACGAGGACAATGAAGATCTCGCGTTCTACTATCCGAAGGAAGGCACGAACGTATTCGTCGACGCTATGTGCGTGCCCGCGAGTGCGAAGAGCCCCGAGCTTGCGCTCGAATATATCAATTTCATGCTCTCCGAGCAGATCGCGATAGCCAACGCCGAGGCAATCTGCTACGCCTCGCCCAATAAACTCGTTTACGAAAACACCGATTATATCGCGGAGATGTCCGAGATCCACGAAAACGCCATGGAAATACTCTACGGTTATGACGACAGCAAGATGGCGTATTTCTACGATCTGCCCGACGCCGCGAGGAAAACGATGAACGATCTTTGGGAAGAACTCAAGATCGAAAACGACAAGGGCGTAGCGATCTATATCATAGGCGGCGTCATAATCGCCGCGGTCGCGGTGATCGCGCTCGTCGTGTTCATCAGCAAGAAGAAGAAAGCGAAAGCGTACTGATCGCCCCCAAGGAGGGTTTGATATGAAAAAGGAACTACTTTTCGTCGTGGTCGCGGCGGTCTGCGTGTTCGCCATAGCGCTGTTCATGATAGGCGGCGCGGTGCAGGACGTCGACTATCACGATCTGTCGCAGCTCCCGCTGCTCGAGCAGAAGGCGGCTTACGACAAAATGCAGACGCGTAAGACGGTCGGCGAGGTAATGCAGCTCGTCGGCGCGATCCTCTGTCTCGTCGGATTCGTGCTCGTCACGGTGATCTCACTCGCAGTCAGCCACGAAAACGCGAAGGAAGCGGCAAAAAAATACGCAAAAGAATAAAACATCCGGCACGCGCCAGACGGCGCGCGCCGGTCTTTTTCATTTTGTGAAAATGAGGAGGACGGAGTTTCCGGGCAGCCCGGCGGGCGGCGCTTCACTCTCCGTCACGCCGGCGTCGCTTATGAGACGGTACGAGATAATTTCACGATCGCAGTCGACCGACAGCGCCGTCGGTTCCGCACCGGCGTTTGCCAGCATTATCGCGCCGCCGTCGTCCCCTTTTGCCGCCGCGGCGTAAATCCCTTCGGCACCGTTCATCAAAACGGGCACCTCCGTGCCGCGCCTGTACAGCTCGTTGTAGGCGGAAAACGCATAGTAGCTCGGAAACGGTTTACGCGTGTTGGGATCGAACAACGAGGCGTAATCGCTGACGCCGAGGCGCGCGTCGTAGAACATCGCCGAATCGAGCGGAAGATGCTGGAAAGACAGCATCATCGCCGCGGCGAGCGCCGCGTGCGCCGCCGTGCCGCGCAGATGTATCATGTAATTCCACTCGTTGCACGTCGTTTCGGTGTCCGTGAAGCCGTATTCGTCGAGCTTCCGCCGCGCGTACTGGGCAAATATCGCCGTATGTTCGATCGACGCGTAGCTGTGCCACGAGAAGAAGTCGAGCGGACAGCCGTTTTCCTTCACGTAACGCAGAAATTCCTCAAAGAATTCAACGAAATAAAGCTCGCGCGCCGACGCTTTGGCGTTCGGGTCGGTCTTTATGCCCGCTATCGCGTAAAAGCCGCAGGAGGCGTAACCTCCGATCTTCAGGCGCGGGAAACGTTCCTTGAGGTAGCGCGAGGCGACGCCGTAAAGCTCGAAATACTGCTCTTTGGTGCCGAGCCACATCTGGTTGTTCGACGGGCTTTCGCCGTTGTCCGGCTCGTTCCAGATCTCCCAGTAACGGATATCATATTCAAATCCGTCCGCCCAGCCCTCCGTATAATGGCGTATGACGCCCTCGCAGATTTGCGCCCATTTCAGCGGATCGGACGGCGGGAATATGCGGTAAGCCTTAACCGAAGCGTAATTCTCAATCGTTACGCCGAGGCGGAAAAACGGCTCGACCCCCGCTTTGACGAGCGCCGTTATCAGCCTGTCCGTGAACGCGAAATCGTAGCTTTCGGGATCGGCGGGATCCGCGCCGAAATCCGGGAACAGGTTCGGTATGTCAACGAAACGCGAGCCGCCGAACCAGCCGCCCACGTCGTGAAGGCGCGAGAACGGTATCCCCGCCTCCGTCAGATAACGGAACATGGAAAAATCAAGTCCGAAAAACGGCGGCTGACCTACGCCGTGCATCGGCTTTATCCGCCCGGTCTGTTTTGAAAAATCAACCCTTATCGCAGCCGTATTATCCATATCCTTCTCCTTTTCATCCCGTCTGTCAGATATTATTATATCAGAAAAACCGGCGATGTCAATACAAAGATCTGTTGCCGGCCGCATATTTCATAAAACTAAAACGGCACGTTTTCCGGAAGTGCCGTTTTTGCTTTATTTTATCCTTATTTTCCTGCAGCCGAGCGCGGCGACCTCGTCCGGGTCGTGGCTGACGGCGAGGATGAGCTTGTCCGCCTCGAGCCTTTTTATCAGCTCTATCACCTCGGCTTTTATCTGCCCGTCGAGTGCGGTGAACGGCTCGTCGAGCAGAAGGATATCGTGCGGGAACGCGAGCGCGCGTGCGATCGCGACGCGGCGCGCCATGCCGCCGGACATCTGCGCGGGATACTTGTCCGTATCTCCGCCGAGCCCGACCGAGGACAGAAGCGACAGCGCCTTTTCCTTATCGCGGCAGACCTCGAATACGTTTCCATACGCGGACAGCGTCGGGAACAGGCGGTTCTCCTGGAACACGTACGAGACCGCGCCGCCGCATTCGACCTCGCCGCCGTAGTCGCGGTCAAGCCCGCAGATCACGCGCAGAAGCGTCGTTTTCCCCGACCCGGAAGGACCGGTCAGCGCGAACGCGCCTCTGTCCGGCAGCTCGAGTGAGAAGCCGTCGAAAACGACGTTGTCGTCAAAGCGCTTTTTCAAGTTTTTTACCGAAATCATAATTCTTTTTCCTCTGCCACGCGGTGACCGCCGCCATCAGCAGTTTTTCTATTATCATACTCAGCCCGATGACGGTGACCGTCCACGCGAACATCTCCGTAGTTTCAAGATACACCTTGGACTGATACAGACGGTTGCCGATCGAATGCGTCGCGAAGCACAGCACCTCCGACGCGACGCCCGCCTTCCAGGCGAGCCCGAGGCAGGTGCGGACTCCGGCGGACAGATACGGAGACACCGCCGGCATATAGATGCGAAGAAGCTTCTGTTTTTTGCTGAAGCGGAATATCGCCGCCGTCTCGATCAGCAGCGGATCGGCGGAGAGTATGCCCTCGCGCACGTTGCCGTGGATCACCGGAAGCACCATCAGCGCCGAGATAAACACCGGGATGAGCTCCTTGTTTATCCAGACAAGCGCGAGGATGATGAACGACGCGACCGGCGTCGCCCTGATCACCGAGAACAGCGGGGAAAGCAGCGTGTCGGCGGGAGCCGAGACGGCGCATAGCGCTCCGGTCAGTATCCCGAGCAGCACCGCCGCCGCGAATCCCGCGGTTATACGCGCCACGGACAATAGGACGGACAGATAAAACTCCGAAGTGCCGAGAAGCCGAAAAAGCTGCACCGCGACCGCCGGCGGGGAAGGTATGAGCACTTCCCTGCCGACGATCAGCGCGGCGACCCACCAGACTCCGATCCAGAACGCGAGCGCGATAACGGCGCGCGCGGGCGCGGGCAGGCTCCCGTGCTTTTTCATTTTGCGTTATAGTAGAACGCGTCGTCCGGGAGCTTGCCGCCGACTGATTTCGCCTCGGCCTCGAACAGTACGTTCAGCATTCCCTGAAGGGGCGTCTTCATATCCTTGCCGGTGAGAAGCACTATGTTGCAGTTCGGCAGGGCTTTTTTCGCGACGGCGGCCTTCGGGACTATGCCCGCCGCCTCGATGACAGCGGCGGCCGCGTCGACGTCGCCGTTGGCGAATTCCACGGACGCCTTGTATTCCTCAAGGAATTTCTTCAACGCCTGCGGATGCTCCTCCGCGAACTTTGCGCTGACGATTATGCAGCCCATGACCATATCCGCGCCGGAGACCTTTTTCCATTCGGCGTTGAGGTCGAGCGCGATGCGGACGTCCTTGTTGTTCAGCATTACCGAGGTAACGTTGGGCTCGGGGAGCATGCCCAGAGTCACGGAGCCTGCGGTCATCTGCGTCGCGAGCTCCGCGTGTTCGGCGAGATATTGCACCGTCACGTCTTTATCCGGATCCATGCCGTTTTTGGTGAGGATATAGCGGAGCGCGTATTCGGGCGTCGAGCCCTGACCGGTCGCGTATATCGTCTTGCCCTTCAGATCGGCGACGGAATTGACCGTGCTGCCGTTTTCGAGCATATAAAGCACGCCAAGCGTATTGACACCGGCGACCTTGACGGCGCCATCGGTCTTGTTGTACAGGACGGCGGCGAGGTTGACCGGCACGGCGGCGATCTCAAAATCGCCCTTTATGACCTGCGCGGACACCTGGTCCGGCGCGGTGGCGACGGTGAACGTGTATTCCTGTGCGTTCTTGCCTTCTTTTCCGTCGGTAATGAGCTTTGCCATACCCATCCCGGTCGGGCCCATGAGCGTGAGGACCCTTATCTGCTCGGGTTTGTCTTCTTTCCGAGTGCAGGAAACGAGGGACACGGTCCCGGCGAGCATGATTGCCGCAAGAAGCAGCGCGATGATCTTTTTCATTGTTATTTTCTCCTTATATTGATTTCAGTTTTTCATACGACAGTATTTTGATGTCGGATCCGTCTCTTTCGAGAACGCCGCGACCGGACAGCGCGGAGAGAGCGCGGTAAAGCGTCGGACGGCTGATGTTCAGCGACGAAGCGAGCTTCGCCATGCTGAGAGGGATCTTCACCGTCCCCTCTCCGCCGCAGCGCGACGCGAGGTAGGCGGCCACCGCCTTTTCACCGTCGCCCGCCGTGAAGGAAGCTATGCGTCTGTTAAGAAACCTGATCCTGTCGGAAAGGAAGCGGATGTAGCCGAGCGTGAAGCCGTGGTCCGCCTTCAAGAACCGCTCGACGACCGGCTGAGACATCATAAGGCACGTGCATCTGCCCGTCGCCGTGACGTCGGTGACCTCGGCGTCGCCGCCGAAAAGACGCGCCGCGCCGAATACGTCGCCCGCGCCGAGCACGTTCAGTATGACGTCTTTCCCACCCTCGAGCCTGCGCACCGTCGCCCTGCCGGACACGATGTAGCACAGACACGGCGCCTCGCCGCACATCCGGCTTCCCTTGCGGAAAGTCTTCAGTGACGAGCCGGCGACCGCGTCGGCAAGCGCCGGTTTATCTGCGCCGCTATAAAGCGGGTTTTTCATCATATTATTCAGCAATTCTTCTCTTTCCATAACGTCTCCGTCAAAAAGTGTATCATTTGAAACAACTTTCAAGCGTATTATACGCAAAAAACATCACTTATTCAATACCAAAAGAGTTCTTACAAGCAAACAATCGCTGAAAACGTATGCAATAACATAAAAAACCGGAGGCGCTCCGGCCTCCGGTTTTTTATTCATTAGGTCATTCTGTCGGGACGTCTATCCTGAACGCTCCGGCGGGCACGCCGGTAGACGAGCAGAGATTGAGGTTCTTCGGGAACGTGTCGTCGAGCAGCGTGAAGTACGATACCGATCTCATCGGCTGCTTGGTGGTGATCACGACGGTGTCCTTGTCGGTGATCTCCATCGTGGCGGGCTTCGCCCAGTTGTACTTGTTGCCCGTCATTACCTTGAAGCCTTTGAGCTTGCCGTCGCTTGTCAGTCCTTCGCCCACGTACTTATACTTGATCGTCGCGGTGCACTTGTCCTCCGAGAATTCCACGGAGACCATCTGCGGGCCGCTGACCTCGTCGAGCGAGCCTACGCCGAGACTGCGCGCAAGGATCATGGCGGACATACGCTCGGCTATCTCCCATTTGTTGTACGGGTGCAGGCTGTTCCTGACGCCGTCTATGTAATAGGTTCTGTCGGACCAAAGGTCGGACGTCGTGCAGATGTAGACGTTGTCGATCAGCTGCGGGATCGTGCCCATGTTCATCCTGACCTGCGCGAAGTCGAACTGCAGGAATATAGGCGGCAGCTCGACGACGTACACGGGGTAGTCGTGATGCAGCTGATCGTGCGCGTTGCGCAGATATCTGATGAGCGTCGCGAAACGCTCGGCGTACAGCGTATTGTTATTGTTAGTGCTGTTGCAGTCGGATTCGCCCTGATACCAGATTATCGCCGTGATAGGCATCTTCTGGAACGAGTACATACCGTGGTTGTACATGAACGACGAAACGTGAGCGTTGACGCCCGGCGCCGAATAAACGCCGTTCTTTTCGGTGCTGATATTGAGCTCGTCGCGTACCTCGTTCGGCAGAAACGCATGAAGCGCGCAGCCGTTGCCATCGAATTCGATCATGCCTATCGGCACCTTGCGCTCAAGCTGTTCGTAAAGCATCAGCGCGGTGAAATATCCGAGCGCGGAGAAATCCATCGCGCCCTGTTCGGGCTTCTGCCAGCCGCGTCTGTTGACGACGTCGCGGCTGACGGCGTTCGTGCCTATCTGTATGCCGGCGAAATCGCCCGCGAACGTCCTGTTCAGACGGATCTGCAGATCGTTGCTGATCTCGGCGTTGCGGCCCTTCTCGTTGGCGAGCGGTTCGTTTTTGATGTAGGAAACGGGATACCAGACGTTCGACTGACCGACTATCCAGTACACGTCGCCGACGAGAACGTCGTTGAATTCATAAGAGGCTCCGTCCGCCGCGAACACGCGCAGCGTCCTTCCCTCCGTGCACTCCGGCAGAGTGCCGCCGAGCGTGATCGTCCACTCGCCGTCGGCGATGACCGTCGCGCCGTGCAGGCCGGCGAATTCGGCTTCGACTCTCTTGCCGTTCTCGGACGAATCAGCCCAACCCCAGATCCTTATATAGTCGTTGCGCTGGAGCACCATCCCGTTGCCGAAGGCGCGGGAAACGGTGAACTTCGCGGCGGGTTCCGCGTTCATCGCTTCAAGGTCCTCCGTTACGGGCGGCAGCGTCTCCGCCTCGGTCGTTTCCTCCTCGGTGACCGGTTCGGTCAATTCTTCTGTCAG
>JAEEGL015019511.1_pt1 | contig 10575 bp, 13 predicted proteins | sample 9134231 | NCBI WGS metagenome assembly JAEEGL01 (sample SAMN16246548, study PRJNA631951) | gut metagenome | biome: gut microbiome; feature: rumen; material: fiber-attached | host: Bos | place: Iran: Karaj | collected 2018-10
CCTGTGGACATTTGATCCGATGACAGAGCATATAAGCGCAACTGTAGACAGGGAAAAAACAAAGAGGATCAGCACCTTTACCCGAAGAGACAGTATCCTGTTTTCGGATCTTAGCACACTGTCCTCCGAGACAGCAGTATCGGGATCCTGCATCCACATTTTGAAACGGAAAAGATCCTTATATTCATTGGGTATGATACGGACAGCGAATAACGCGATGATACAGGTGATAAGTTTATCCGGAAAATCCGTGATAACAGCAGAAATGACGTGTGCCGCGAGAGGACTGAAGTACCCGGTATTATAGAGCATAAAGGTGAAGGATTCCGTATCGGGTTTAAGTCCTTCCATAAACCAGGGTATCAGAGATCCAAGTCCTCCCCCTATCAGAGTAAAGACAATGACCATGGCTACAGCGCCCCGGATCTTTTTATGCCATCCACGCTTGGAAAATAAAGCTGCAGTCAGTGCGATGAGAACATTCAGCACCCTGTAGTACATGGCGGAATCATCCATAAGGGACTTAATGGTATTGGTTGCAAATCCAACGAAGACTCCCGGCAGTACCCCTCCTGCTGCAGCAATGATAACCGTGCCTACTGTGTCAAGGTAGAGGGGAAGTGAAAGCGCAGAAGAAAGAGCACTCAAACCGATATTAAGCGCAATCCCCGCAGCACACAGTAAAAGTGCCGATATATTTGATCTCCTCTTTATCAGGTTCATAAATCTTGTCCCCTCCGCTTTTTCAGGCGGCTTTTCAGTATTTTATCATATTTACCTGATGTTTACACTATAAAACAAAGAAAGAGGCTGCATGTCACAGCCTCCTGATCTCTTTATAATGTATTGCGTTTCAGACGGAAAATACCTTTAATACGTGACTATGGTGCATGTCCGTGATCCAGTCAACGTCATCTGTTATCCACTCCATGATCTCCAGCATCTTTGTCTCCCAGGCGATGGTGTCTTTCTTTTCTTCACCTGTCATCTCATGCTCCATTGATGTGTCTATCTCGTCATAGCCGAATATGTAATCTCCGTAATTCCAGATAGTGAAATTGCTGTCCGGTCCGGGATCCACCTCAGTACGTGCTTCCGCCAGTGCATCGTGACGGCGCTTATACTCTTCGGTCTCGGAATTTAAGAGATGCGTCATAAATACCCTGTGGCGGATCATGGATTTATCTTTTCTGACGATACCGTAATCCTGATACATCTCTCTCATGTCCTTTGAAAAATCCGAAGTCCATTCGGCCTCTTCCTCAATGACCTGCATGACCGGCTTCATGAGTTCACCTGTCACCGGATCCTTTCTGTCATCATTTGTCTCGTAATAACCAAAGAAGAATGAGTCGCATCTCCAGAGACTGAAATTATCCGCTTCGTTCTTTATGGCAGCCTTCTTTATACCCTGAAAAGCTCTTCCGATCTCTGTAAGGACAGTTCCCACTCTGCCGTCTTCTATCTTAAATGCAAAGCTGTGTCTGTACATATCAAAGTTTACCTCTTGCGATTATATCACCTTCGGGATCATATTCCTGTACTCCGAAACTGTCATAGATACATTTTCTGGCTTCCATAAGATCGCTGAATTCACCTGCAAGGATCATCTGGGCCACTATGTTTCCGATACCAGTAGCCTCTCCCGGTCCTGCAACCACAACCCTCTTGGTCCTTCTGGCTGTTAAGCTGTTTATAAAAGGATTCATGGAGCCGCCGCCGACGATATGGATGCTCTTAAAGTTCCTGCCAACGATATCCTCGATCTCCACTATGGTCCTCTCGTAAGCATCTACAAGCCTCTGGTATACAACCGATGCCACTTCATCAAGACCTGCGGGCACCTTCTGACCGGTCCTCTCACAATATGCCCTTATCTCTTCCGTCATATTCTCCGGAGCAAGGAAGCAGTTATCATCCACATTGACCCTTGAAGGGAAGTCAAGCTTTGAATATGCCATCTTGCTAAGCTCATCCCAGCTGTATGCGTCTCCTGTCTCGTGGCGTACCTGCTGGATCATCCAGAGTCCCATGATGTTCTTTAAGTATCTGTAACGGTGATCGTATCCGCCCTCGTTTGTGAGGTTTGCCTGCTGGCTCTCGGGAGTGCAGATAGCGTCCTTATTCTCCACGCCCATGAGTGACCAGGTTCCGGAGCTGATATAGAGATTGTCCTTTTCATCAGTGGTGGGCACGCTCATTACGGCCGAAGCTGTGTCGTGGCTTGCTGCCTTGATAACTGTGCAGTCAAATCCAACTTCATCCTGTATCTCTTTCTTTAATGAACCCACAACCGTTCCGGGCATCTTGAGTTCCTTAAAGATGGACTTCTTGAATCCGAGTCTCTCGATAAGTTCATAATCCCACTGGAAGGTCTTGGGATCAACGAGGTTACTGGTGGTGGCTTCGGTATATTCGCTCATTGCCACTCCTGTAAGGAGATACTGGAAATAGTCAGGGAGCATGAGAAGGGTCTCTGCCTTTTCCATGATCTCGGGGTTATTCTTCTTAATAGCCATCAGCTGGTAAATAGTATTGAAGATGGCTTTCTGTATTCCGGTTCTCGAATAGAGCTCTTTTTCGGGAATGATCTTAAATACTTCCTCATCCATTCCCTGGGTCCTGGAATCGCGGTAACTCACGGTATCACCGAGGAGATTTCCGTCCTTATCAAGGAGTACAAAGTCAACTCCCCAGGTATCTATTCCAAGGTAATCCGGCACATCTCCGGCTTCCTTACATTTCTTTAATCCTGTCTTGATCTCGTTAAAGAGATAGTCGAGATCCCAGCAGAGATGACCGTTCTTTTTCTTAGGTCCGTTGTCGAAACGGTGCTCTTCCTTAAGAGTGATCTTACCGTTTTCAAGAGTTCCGATGATGTGACGTCCGCTGGACGCTCCAAAATCAATCGCAAGGTATTTGTTCATGGTTTCCTCCTTATTTTAGGCTTCCCCCTCAGGGTATACACACTTAATGTTCATTCTTTCAAACATACTTAGCCAGCTGTCTTCAGGCTTCTCATCCGTTACTATCGTATTTACCCTGTCCATATCGCAGATCTTTGAAAATGCGATGGTTTCAAATTTCGTGTGGTCTACAGCTATTATATGCTCTTTTGAGTTATCGAGCATAGCCCTTTTGGCTTCACAGAAAAGCTCGTTTCCGTCGGTCACGCCTTTAACTCTGTCAAAGCCCTTGCAGCTCATGATAGCCTTATCCGCATTAAAAGCGCTGATCCCTTCAACGGCTCTCGGACCTGTGAGGGCAAGATACCCTTCTTTCATTGTACCTCCGGAGCAGATCACGTTCCAGCCGTCCACGTCCGAAAGTTCTATCATGACTTCAATTGAATTCGTAATTATGGTGAGTCTCTGCTTTCCCTTTAATGCCTTGGCGATATACACCGCTGTTGTGGAAGGATCAAGGGTTATGTGGTCACCGTCTTCGATAAGGGATGCGATAAGCTCGGCAATCTTCTTTTCCCCTCGATATTCCGGTGTTTCCTCACATTAAAAGGAAGATCTATGGCGGAATTCTCATTGATAACGGCCCCGCCGTAACTCTTTATGGCAAGTCCCTCTTTATCTAGTCTGTCAAGATCTCTCCTTATGGTCTCTTCCGAAACCTGGAATAAACGTGCCAGGTCTCCCACCACCACTTTTTTATTTAATTGCAGCTCTTCAAGAATCCTGTTTCGTCTTTCAAGTGCAAGCATCTATACCTCACCCACCGCTACGCGGTCCCCTTCCCCTGTAAAGGGAGGGCATTTTATAACACTGTCTTACAGATCTGTTCGTCGGGATGTGCTATCACTGAGGAGTCAAGGAACATTCCCCTGTCGGCAATGGACTCCTTCGCGGTCTCTATGGCAGCGGAAACGGCAGCCACTTCTCCTGTCAGGAACATATATGATTTTCCGCACATTCCCTTGGCAATTCTGAGTTCGATCAAGTCAACTATAGCTGTCTTTGCGGCGATATCAGCAGCAACGATTATGGATGCCACATCATAGGTCTCCAGGATTCCCAGAGCGCTGATGTCATGTACATCCGTAGTTCCGTATATAGCGGGGAAGATACTTTCGTGAGGGTTACCGAGAACCATGCTGTCGATAAGCTCATCCGGATATTTGGCAGTAGCGGAGTCAACCGCTGCGCGCACCGCGCTTAATTCCCCTGCTATAAGGGCGATATATTTACCGGGGCAGACTGTTTCTGCTTCCAGTAATTCCACCTGAGAGGTCTTTACCATTTCGTCTGCGGCAGTAACACCCTTACTCACAGTACTGAATTCTATCATTCCTATGGCTCTGCTCATTATTTAAGACCTCCGCTGATGATAACGTATTTATCCGTAACTTCCATAACCTTACCGTCGATCGAAGCATGTATGGATACGCTTAATGCGTTCTCGGCAGCTTCCGCAACGACGCTTCCCTTCTTCACCATATCCCCTGCTTTTACTGCTGCTTTTGCAGGTGCTCCGATATGCTGTGAAAATAATATCTTTACCTTTTTTACATTTCTCAGGCTGTCATCAAGTGGCGCGTCCTTCTCGTACTTTGACACACCGAGCCTTGCAGCAAGTCTCTTTTCCGGAGCTTTTCTCAAGTCCCTTCCGGAAGAAACCTTTGAAATTACAGGATCCTTCGGAGGCTTTACTCCGCGCTGTCTCAGACCGTTCTTATATTCCGTGATAAGGGTTCTGGGCTGCAGTCCCTGAGGGCAGGAATATAATTCGCAGAGTCCGCAGGATGAACAGAAAAATGTATCCAGGAAAGGATTGAGATCTGTAAAATCCCTGTTGGACGCAGCTCTCATAAAGAGATGGGGTTTTATCGGATGACCGAGGGCATGTCTAGGACAGAGATCAGTACACATATGGCACTGACAGCAGATAGATGCTGCCCTATTAAGACCTACGGATGGATCCGTTCTTTTCTTTAAGACAAGCTTATGATCTTCGGGAAGTACTATGATGGCATTTGTGGTCTTTGTAACCGGTGAATCTCCGGGCAGTTCACGTCCCATCATGGGTCCGCCTACAAAGAAGACCGGATCTTTGACAGAAAAAATTCCTGCCATCCGGGCTGTTTCCTCAATAGAAGTGCCTATGGGCACCCTTACGGTAACGGGATCTGACACTTCTCCCACAACTGTAACCAGTTTCTCTGTGACAGGCCGTCCCTCTTTCCAGGCACGGCTCACATTGAACATTGTCTCAACATTGAATACGGCTACACCCTGCTCAATGGGAAGTCCTCCGGGACGTACCACCTTGCCTGTAGCCTCGTAGATAAGCACCACTTCATCTCCCATGGGATAGGTGGATGAAAGGAGCTTAAGATCTATGGTGGGATATGCATCCAGGTGGGCATTAAGGGCATCAATGGTGCTCTTATACTCTTCCTTGATACCGATCACTGCGTTAGCAGCACCTACGGTTTCCCTCACCATTTCCAGTGCTTCCAGTATCTCCTCAGCATGAAGGGCAAGACACTGCCTGTGGAGCATGAGAAGAGGCTCGCACTCTGCACAGTTAAGGATTATTGTCTCGGCTCTTTCATCCAGTTTTCCGTATGACGGAAAACCGGCACCGCCTGCACCGACTACACCCGCATTGCGGAGTATGGTTTTTAACCCGTCGATAGTCATCATTCCCTGCCAGTCCCTTCGTCTATGATACCTACTATAGCGGCATCTACAGGAGCTTCATTATTGTCGGTGCCTATTCTCGCTGCGGAGCCTAAAGCGACCAGAACATATTCGCCTACTCCTGCGCCGATATTGTCTATAGCCACAAGATGGGAAAGACCGTTTCTCATGCTTTCTACAGGCTCGACGATCATGAACTTATTACCTATGAGCTTTTCACTTTTTCTGGTGGAAACCACATTTCCCAGTACTTTTCCTACGATCATTTTATAATCCTCACCGTATCATCCTGTTTGATCCCTGAAGCGTTTGCTTCGTCAGTATCTATGTGCATCTCCAGTGTAAAGCTGGGGTCTACTCTTATGAGCACGTTATCAAATCTCGTGCCTCTGTCATTATCTGCGACAACCGATACCGTGTCCTTATCTCTGAGGCCTGCCGCATTTGCATCAGCAGGTGACATATGGATGTGTCTTGCAGCCACGATACAGCCTTCCTTCAGATAGAGAGCTCCTTTAGGTCCCACAAGGGCAATGGGAGCACTTCCCTTTACATCCCCTGAATTTCTTAAAGGTGCATTGATGCCAAGCTTCATGGCATCTGTAGCGGATACCTCCACCTGGTTAAAATTCCTGCAGGGTCCGAGGATCCTGACATTCTCTATAGCTCTTAATTTCAAGCCCACGATGGTCAGGCGTTCGTTTGAAGCGAACTGTCCTCCCATCAGATCTTTCTTCTTTGTAAGGTGATACCCTTCACCGAAGAGTATCTCCACAGCTTCCTGTGTTAAATGTATATGTCTTGCCGAAACACCGACAGGCACCATGAAGCCCTGTCCGCTCTTCGACGTTTCTTTCTCGTTTATGGAATTCAGTATTATTCTGGTAATTGCTTCGATTTCAGTAGTGTTCATTTTTTTACCTCATCTGCCCTTACGGGCACCTTCCCCTATACGGGGAAGGCTTGTAAAGGCTTTTCTGGTTACCTTTTATTTTACCTTAGGCAGAATAAGCTCAACATCATTGTGAGGACGAGGAATTACGTGCTGTGCAACAAGCTCTCCGAGTCTTGAAGCGTTGGTAGCACCGGCTTCTACAGAAGACTTAACAGCTCCTACGTCTCCTCTTACCATAACTGTTACGAGTCCGGAACCGATCTTCTCTGTTCCAACAAGTGTTACGTTTGCAGCCTTGCACATTGCGTCTGCTGCCTCAATAGCTGCTACGAGACCTCTGGTCTCAACCATTCCTAATGCTTCCTGTGCCATAGTTTTTTCTCCTTTTCTTAATGATCTCTTATTATTAATGGTTGCTTAGGTTTATACTTCCTGTAAATACCTTTCATCTGTATCTTTATCGCCCTTTTCTTTCCATCTTGAGGCGCTTAAAGTTACCAACTTCACGATCTCCTCATGGGGATTCGCAATTACTCCATGGGAAGCCACATTTCTTATGGGGTCTTCCATGGCGGCCTTTACTGCTGCTTCACAGTCGGAGACATCTCCCTCAACTATAAGGGTAACCAGTCTTCCGCCGAGCTTTCTTTCCCAGCTCGCCAGCTCCACGCTGGATGCTTTGCACATCTTGTCAAGGGCATCCATGGCAGCCACGACTCCCGTTATTTCAATTAATCCGTAAGCTTTACCCATTTATCTTTTCCTCATACCTTCGGCAGGATCTTCTCAACATCATTGTGAGGGCGGGGAATTACGTGCTGTGCAACAAGCTCTCCGAGTCTTGAAGCGTTAGCTGCTCCGGCCTCAACAGAAGCCTTAACTGCTCCTACGTCTCCTCTTACCATAACTGTTACGAGTCCGGAACCGATCTTCTCTGTTCCTACAAGCTTTACCTCTGCAGCCTTTGTCATAGCATCTGCTGCTTCTATAGCTGCTGTAAGTCCTCTGGTTTCAACCATTCCTAATGCTTCCTGTGACATTTTTTCCTCTTTCCGAAGCCTTCCGCTTCTTTTTAATTTGTATCAAAACAGTTTATCTTTAACATTTTTTCCGTGTCTTCTGTGGGTCTGGGTATTATGTGCTTCTGCACTACGCCTGTCAGTGACTCGGCCATCTCAACCCCGGCTTCCATTGCCGCATTCACATCTGACACCGATCCCCGGAACTTAACCGTCACCAGGAGTGGTACCGGAAGTTCGTCCGCATTTGCGGGTTTATTTTTATCGAAGGGCTCAAGCCAGACATTTCCGGCCTTGCATCCGGCATCTGCTGCCATAAAGGCCGTTACCAGCCCGAACACTTCCAGGATCCCTACTGCCTCTTCCTGCATAACTCAAAGTTCCTTTCTACAGATCATTCTGACATTACCGCTATCTTTAAGCCCTTCTGAGCGATGTTCGTTTCAAAGGCTTCATTGATATCCTTAAGCGCAAACTTGTGTGTGATGAGCTTGCTCATGGGGATTCCGTCCCTCTTAGCTGCCTTAAGGAATTCAAATGTGGTAGCGTAATCTCTTAAAGTGTATACCCAGGAGCCTACCGTTGTGATCTCCTTTGAGCAGATGTCAAAGTGAGGATTGATGGTAGCGTCTCCGCCGTTAATGAAGAATCCGAGTTCGCAAAGGCCTCCGCCGTTCCTTATGAACTTGTACACATTGCTGTGTCCTGCAGGTGAGCCTGTGCACTGGAATGCGAAGTCAGCCAGTTCTCCGCCGAGAGCATCCTTAACCGCTGCTGCCAGATTCTCAACTCCCTTATAATTCATGAAGTTTACATGGCCTGTAGCTCCCATCTCGTGCGAGAACTCAAGTCTCTGGTCATTTCCGTCTACGGTTACGATGTTTGTTATACCCATTGTACGAAGGATAGCTACGCATATAAGACCGATAGGTCCGCATCCCTGAACAACCACCTTGGAATTGAACTTGAGGATTCCTGTGCTCTTTGCTCTCTCAACAGCATGGATGAGAACCGCGCAGGGCTCGATCAGGATCCTGGAATCCAGATCCATATCCGATACGTTGAATATGGTGGATCCGCCTCTTATAAGGATGTAGTCTGAGAACCATCCTGTAAGGTGTCTGTCGTCATCGGGGATAAGTCCGTATACATCAGCTTCTCCGATGTTCTGCTTATTTAAGTCGAACATTGTGATGGAAGGATCTTCGTGGAATATCATACAGGTAACAACCTTGTCTCCAACTCCCAGAGGCTTTCCTGCTGAATCCTTCTTAACATTTTTTCCGACCTTTACAACTGTACCTGTTCCTTCATGTCCCAGATTGATGGGAATGTACTTGAAGGGATCAAACTTGTACTCAGCTGCATCTGTTCCGCATACTCCGGTGCCTTCCACCTTTACGAGGATATCGTCATCTCCGACTTCGGGCATAGGGAATTCCTTTATCTCGAAGTGCTTGATATCCGTAAGGAAAGCACAGTGGGCAGTAGCGGGTATATCATACTGTGTGCGGCCTGCTGCGCCGAATCCCGATGCAGAAGGAGTAGCGGAAGAAACTCCCTTTCCGTCCATGCTGCTAAGCACCTGGCGCACTATCGCTTCAATATCATTTGAATTTACTGCCATTTTATCTCCTATCTGATGCAGAGGCTGTCAACCATTACGCATCTTCTTCTCTTTGTAAAGCTCGAAGCACTTGTAAGTCCTTCTCCTGTACGGCTCGCTATGGTGAATGTGCAATAGCCTTCTCCTCCGAAGCCGAGAGCCGAATAACTGGGCCCGTTCTTTACAAGTATCGCGGTATCTATCGCACGTGCATACTTTGTGATATGATCCACATTCTTACTGTGGATATGGGCTGAATGCCTGTTGCCGTGTTCAAGCCATACTGCCTTTTCCACTGCATCCTCGAAGTCCTTTGCCTTTACGATACCAAGGATCGGCATCATGAGCTCCGTACTGATAAGAGGATTCTCTTTCTCTCCGAAGAAGGTGATGCAGCGGATATTGTCCGGTACATCTACGCCTATGTACTTTAAGAGCACCTTGGCGCTTCTGCCCACACAGTCTCTCATGGGTGAACCCTTTTTATCTATCACTCTTTCGATGAGTGCTTTCTGCTCTTCTTCACTGGCAAGATAGCAGCCCTGCTCATTTAACATGTAATGCATGAGTTCCTCAGCAACTGACTCCACACATACGATCTCTTTTTCTGCGATGCAGGGAAGATTGTTATCAAATGTGCATCCGTTTACTATTGCCTCTGCTGCATGTCTCACATCTGCTGTCTCATCCACAAGAGCGGGAGGATTTCCGGCTCCGGCTCCGATCCCTCTCTTTCCTGAAGAAAGAACTGCCGTTACCACTCCGGGACCTCCTGTCGCTGCAATGAGTGAGATATCAGGATGCTTCATCATCACATTGCTGGTATCCATTGTGGGTTTCTCACATGAGCAGGCTATATTGTCAGGTCCTCCTCCTTCAAGTGATGCCTCATTGCAGAGGTTGATCGCAAATATGGAGGTCTTGATAGCCTTGGGATGGGGGTTGAATACCACCGTATTTCCCGCTGCCAGCATGCCTATTACATTACAAAGTACTGTTTCCGAAGGATTGGTACAAGGAGTTATGGCTCCTATCACGCCGAAGGGACCCATTTCCGTAAGGGTGAGGCCTCTGTCTCCGCTCCAAGCTTCGGTCCTTATATCTTCTGTTCCGGGACACTTATCTGCTACCAGATGGTGTTTAAGGATCTTGTCACCCACATTTCCCATTCCGGTCTCGCTTACTCCCATTCTGGCAAGTGTCTCGGCATTTTCTTTAATCTTTCTCCTTATAATGGAGATGATCTTTTCTCTCTGGTCAAGGGACATTACGCGGACTGTCTTCTGCGCTTCCTTTGCTGCGGCGATACAGGAATTCATATCCTGGAATACTCCGTGCATCTTTCCGGTCTCGCCGGATATCTGCATCTTCGCTACAACTTCCTGCACGATGTCCCGAACC
>JAEEGL015419502.1_pt1 | contig 10575 bp, 5 predicted proteins | sample 9134231 | NCBI WGS metagenome assembly JAEEGL01 (sample SAMN16246548, study PRJNA631951) | gut metagenome | biome: gut microbiome; feature: rumen; material: fiber-attached | host: Bos | place: Iran: Karaj | collected 2018-10
CTGAGCTGTGAACATCATCTTTCTCAGTTCATGCTCATTCATGGGGGCACAGATGGTAAGATTAGGCACCGGACGCAGGGCTGCCATATCGAAAGCGCCATGATGCGTAGCGCCGTCCTCGCCCACTATACCGGCTCTGTCGAAGCAGAACACCACATGCAACTTTCCTATTGCCACGTCGTGGATGATATTGTCGTATGCACGCTGTGCGAAAGCACTATAGATATTGCAGAACGGTATCATACCCTCCTTTGCCAGTCCGCCGGAGAAGGTTACTGCGTGTCCCTCTGCTATTCCCACATCAAAGGTTCTGTCAGGCATTTCCTTGCCAAGAATATTCATGGAGCATCCCGTAGGCATAGCGGGTGTGACACCTACTATCTTAGGATTGGTCCTGGCAAGTTCCAGAAGTGTCTCACCGAAGACATCCTGATATTTCGCCCTCTTGTCTTTGTCAAGGCGTTCCCCCGTCTCAGGATTGAAGCGCCCTGGGGCATGCCATATCGTTGCAGCCTTCTCGGCAGGCTCATAGCCCTTACCCTTCACAGTGTGAATATGCAGCAGTTTCGGCCCCCTCATATCCTTGAGGTGACGTATCACACGCACCAGTTCCTTGACGTTATGTCCGTCAACAGGACCGAAATAGCGTATATTCATACCCTCGAAGATGTTCTGCTGCTCAGAAATAGCAGACTTGAACGCATTCGAGAGACGTATCACGGTCTTCTTTCTGGAATCGTTGAGATAGCCCTTTCCCATAAGCCAACGCCCTACCCTGTCGCGCCAACGGTTATATGACTCGTTGGTGTTCAGCGACAAAAGATACTGTTTCATTCCTCCGACGCTATGGTCTATCGACATATTATTGTCGTTGAGGATAATCAGCATATTATTGGGCGATGAAGAGACGTTATTGAGGCCTTCGAAGGCCAGTCCGCCGCTCAGGCTGCCATCACCTATCACAGCAACCACATGGCGCTTGTTGCCGAGTTTCTCATCAGCAACAGCCATACCAAGTGCAGCAGAGATACTGTTCGAAGCATGACCACACACAAAAGTGTCATACTCGCTTTCAGCCGGTGTCGGGAACGGATGCAGTCCGCCAAACTTACGGTTAGTCTTAAAGGTCTCACGTCTTCCGGTGATAATCTTGTGTCCGTAAGCCTGATGTCCCACATCCCACACAATCCTGTCTTCCGGCGTGTCATAGACATAATGCAGGGCAACAGTCAGTTCTATAACACCCAATGACGAAGCCAGATGGCCAGGGTTGACTGACAGTTCCTTTACTATGTCGTCACGCAATTCCGAACACACCTCAGGCAGTGCCTCTACAGGCAGCGCCCGCAGGTCCGTCGGGAACTGAATGTGTGAGAGATATTTATACTCCACTTTTATTTAACGTTCCCTACCTTAATGAGATATTCAGCTATCTGTACGGCATTGAGGGCCGCGCCTTTCTTAATCTGGTCACCAGAGAGCCAGAAGGTCAGACCGTTGTCGTTGGCAAGGTCCTCACGAACACGACCTACATATACGTCATCCTTTCCGGCGGTATAAAGAGGCATTGGGTAAGGCAGACCTTCCATTGTCTCCTTTGAAGCATCAGCATTTGCCTTTGCACCAACCTTCTTAGGATCATCAACGAGGGTCACGCCAGGAGCATTACGAAGTGCTTCCTGAGCAGCCTCGACGCTGATTTTCTTCTCTGTCTCAATCCAAACAGCCTCAGAATGAGCACGGAGTGAAGAAATTCTGACACACATAGCCGAGCAGCGAGCATCGGTATGCATAATCTTCTTTGTCTCGTTGAACTTCTTCATCTCCTCCTTGGTATAGCCGTTATCCTGGAATACGTCAATCTGAGGAATAACGTTATATGCCAGCTGGTAAGCGAACTTGTTCACCGTAGGCTGCTTGTCCTCGGCAAGTTCCTTATACTGCTGCTTCAGCTCAGCCATAGCGGCAGCGCCGGCACCAGAAGCACTCTGGTATGAAGCGATATGTATGCGCTCAATGTGAGAAAGCTTCTCAAGAGGCTGCAGACAAACTACCATCATAATTGTGGTACAGTTTGGATTAGCGATGATGCCACGAGGTCTCTTAAGAGCATCCTCAGCATTACACTCAGGCACTACCAAAGGCACATCGTCGTCCATGCGGAAGGCGCTGGAGTTGTCAATCATGACAGCACCGTACTTGGTGATATCCTCGCAGAATTCCTTCGATGTACCTGCACCGGCACTTGTGAAGGCGATGTCCACATCCTTAAAATCATCATTATGCTGAAGGAGCTTTACTTCGTACTCCTTACCGCGAAAAGTGTATTTTGTACCGGCTGAACGCTGAGAACCGAACAGTACAAGATCATCTAACGGGAAATTTCTTTCATCAAGGACACGGAGAAATTCCTGTCCGACAGCGCCTGAAGCGCCAACAATTGCTACTTTCATATCGAATTTTACTATTATAATTACACTTTCGGGCGCAAAGTTACGAAAAAACGAGTAAAAAACCAAATATATTTGAGTTTTTTCGAGTGCAAGTAAGTTCAGCATCGCTAAAGTTACGAAAAAAAAATGATTTTTGTTATTCCTTGTATTTTTTTTTACTACCTTTGCACAAAATTTTGACTTAGAACATCCAAATACATGTCCGAATATCTTCCGATAACGAGTCCGACGATGGTGTTTTTCACCGTTTTGATAATAATTCTCTTCGCCCCTATAGTGATGAGCAAGTTGCGCATTCCGCACATCATCGGTATGGTTTTGGCGGGAGTCATCATAGGTCCTCATGGATTCAATATTCTTGAGCGCGACGCCTCTTTCGAGCTGTTCGGACGCGTCGGAATACTGTATATCATGTTCCTTGCCGGCCTTGAGATGGACCTTCAGGGACTCAAGAGCGACGTCAAGAGAGTCAGTATTTTCAGTATCGCCTCCTTCCTGATACCTTTTATAATGATGTATATAGCCGGAATCTATTTCCTGGGCTATTCATCCCTTGCATCAGTCATCCTCTCGAGTGTCATGGCGGCAAATACGCTCATCTCCTACCCCATCGTAGCCCGCTTCGGACTTCAGAAGCATGCCACTACGACAATCTCCGTAGGAGCTTCCATGATATCCCTGCTGCTTGCCCTCATCGTGGTAACAGCCGTTGAAGGCGGTATTCTGGGAGGAACGAACGTGTGGTTCTGGGTCATGTTCGTAGCAAAATTCGTGCTCTATTGCCTTGCGATATACTACATAATCCGTAGAGTCACGCGGTGGTTCCTCAGAAGCTACAGCGACTCCGTAATGCAGTATATCTTCGTGCTGGGCATGATGTTCTTCAGTGCCGCCACATCAGAGGCCATCGGTATTGACGGCATCTTCGGAGCGTTCTACAGCGGTCTGATGCTCAACCGCTTCATCCCTCATGTATCACCCCTCATGAACCGTATAGAGTTTATCGGTAATGCTATCTTCATACCTTATTTCCTTATAGGTGTGGGAATGCTGATAAATCTCGGTCTGCTCTTTGAGCCGTCGTCCGGTTCAACAGCCGTTGGCATCATCCCAACAGTGATTACCATTGTCATTGTAGGTACTATCGGCAAGGCCATTGCCGCCTATGCCTCATGCTTCGCCTTCCGCCTCCCCTGGCAGGACGGTCACCTGATGTTCGGCCTCACCTCAGCACATGCTGCCGGCGGTATCGCCATTGTGATGATTGGCATGAGTCTCAACATCATGGGCGATGATATGCTTAACGGTGTTGTCATCATGATACTCTTCACGTGCATCATATCCACTCTCGTTACTGACTATGCCTCACGCCGCATCGTTATTACCGATGGTCTGAGAGAGCGCCAAAACAATGAGGGCGATGACGAGAAGATGCTCATTCCTGTAAAATATCCTGAGACGTGCAATACCCTTGTAAATATTGCCGTTCTGATGCGCAACCGCAGCCTTAACCGTGGACTCGTAGCACTCAACGTGGTGTATGATGACGAGGATGCAGAGCGCAATCAGCAGAAGGGTCACCAGTTGCTCGAAGGTGTTGTAAGCCGCGCTGCCGACTCGGATATCAGGGTACAGACACAGGTGCGACTGGCAACAAACATTGCCAACGGTATCAAGCATGCCTTCAAGGAATTTGACTGCTCAGAAATCATCATGGGGGCACACATTCACGATAATTCGCGTCGTGCTTTCTGGGGTGACTTTGCACAGAGTGTCTTCAATGGTCTCTCACGTCAGATTATCATTGCACGCTGCACCCAGCCTATCAGCACCCTCCGTGCTATTCGCGTAGCCGTTCCCTCACGTGCAGAATTCGAACCGGGCTTCTACCGCTGGCTCGAACGCCTCTCCAGAATGGCACAGAATGTAGGCTGCCGCATCATCTTCCACGGAAGAGTTGACTCGCTCAATCTCATCGACATGTATATAACACACCGCCACCCAAGCATAAGGGCAGAATATGTCTCTATGCCTAAGTGGAAGGGGCTTATTGAACTCATGGAGAATACTCTTCCCGATGAGATGCTTGTTATCGTTACTGCTCGTCAGGGTACTGTATCATACAAGGCCGCGCTTGCCAATCTTCCAGAGGAGATGACAGAGCACTACAAGGGTACAAACTATATGATACTCTTCCCCGACCAATTCGGTCCGGCTCCTGATACCATGACCTTTGCTGAAGCACAGCATACGGAGCAGCTTTCTGCTTACCACGAATTTATCATCTGGTGGCGTAAGCAACGCAGAAAGCTGCGCCGTCTGTAATATTATTTCATGTATATAACGTTGTAGTTATATGTGCCGTCGTTCACCTTGTCAACCTTGAACTCCGAAGGCGGCGTTACTACACAATCCCATGCATTCTTGATGTTATTAAGCTTTGCGAAGGCATTGACATAACGTCCCGGGTCTGTGGTGAACGATATTGTGGTATTATCAAGCATAGGCTTCAGAGCCTCACGCGTAATACTATTATTATAGTAGTTCCAGATTTCGAAGGTTATACCATCGCTATACTGATCACGCAGATACTTGAGCACGTCAGCATTGATGCCGTAGGTCTTGATGCGTATTCCACCAACCTCGAAGGTTACGGTAGCACGAACCTGATTGCCATTAACCTCATATACTATCTCCTCTGCCTTCGGGCTGTGCTGCTCTATCTCAAGACGGTGAGAGAGAACGATGTTCATATCGTCAGCATCGCAGTAGTACTGGGCATCAACAGGGATATACACCTCAACGTCAGTAGTATCGCGAACGTGGATGCTAAGCTTTGTTGCGATATAGTCATCAACATCCTTCTTGTCGTTGACTGACAGATTGACCTCAACTTCGCCACCGTATGCAGGTACTACAACAGGGTCAACTTCTGGAGCGTCGGTAATCTTTGGCAATACAGGATTTTCTGCTGTGCCATTCTTGACATTAGCAGGGCTGATACGTATAATCCAATCGTCAAATACCCAGTCACGTTCTACGTCCATATTCTTGTTGGCAGGATATACGTCGGTACCATGGGCATAGAAGTCGAAACCTATATAATAGAATCCGTCAAGACTTGGGTCAATCTCTGAACCAGGGATAATGATGTACTCAAAGTGATACTTGCTATCGGTAGAGTTATGGTATGCGAACTGCTCATTGCGTCCGTCTGTTCCCATCGTAGTCATAAGGGTAGTACCAATATACTGCTTACCATTCTCGTCGTCAGTATAGATGGTCTGGTTGTCGCCAGAGTTGAAGTTGTTGATATGCTCATACTGTCCTTCCCACTCTACGATGTTTGACTGATATGGCCACCAGCTGATAACCTCTTCCTTAAGGTTGTTAAATACCTGAAGATGATCCATGTGGTTGCTGCCCAGACCGATATTCTGATTGTAGCCGTCAGTATAGCTTGTCTGGCCCTTATAGACCTGCTGAACCCAGAAGTTGAGCCATGTCACCTTATATTCATTCTGGACATTCTCACGCTTGGTGCTGAAATAATTCTTTACAAGCTCCGTCTCATTTGCAACTATCTCGTTGACATTTGTGGGACGCTCCCAGTTTTGATACCACAGGTTACCGTTTACATTTGCAGCACGCGTACCGAGGGTGGAACCGATAACGCTATGGCCGGAATACACAATGAACTCAGAAGACTTAACAGGGTCTACAACAGTATCATCATCAATTGAAGACTCGTTGGTATAAATTTTATCACATGCCACCAATGTCAATGACAATACAGAAATAAGGCTAAATAGCCAAAAATCAATTGTTTTGCGCATAATAAATCTATGTTTAATTTGTAAAATACTCTGTTACAAAAATACCAAAATAACAGAAGACGACCGAAATTTTGTAACAGTTGTTAACAGAAAATTAGCCCGATTTAAGATTTATTAAGCGGCATTATTTACTGTTATCGCACACAAAAAAACACACAAATTTCTGTTTGCGCACACAGAAATTTTTCTTGTGTTTTTCGTGCTCCAAAGCCCTAAATACGGGGGATTTGAGGGTATTTATAGGGGTAAAATGAGAAAATTATCTTCTCTGACGAAGAGGCACTGTCTGTGCGTTTGGATCAACGACTTTCTCCTGTGGGAGTTCTTCATCTTCGCTATCACCAATATAGTAGCCCTTAACATCGTAAGTGCCATCGTCGCGCCTACGTTTCACACCAACATCTTTTTTCTGTTCCTTCCACAGTTGCTCGTAGTCTCGGGAATAGTCAGCCTGCGGCACAACATTGGTATCGAACTGCAGTTCTATCATATTGCCTTCCTTGAAATTGCCATAGCAGTATACGAAGTGCTCCGCATAGCCGTTGTTCTTGATAGTATTGAACTCCAAATGCAAGAAACCCTTCTTATGGGGCAGTACGACAATTGGCAGGTCATCACGTGCAACGAGGCATCCGCAGGTAGTCTGTACCTCCTGAATAAAGAGTGGGTTGTCAGAGATATTTTCTATTTCGTAGTTGACTCCCATCAGCTCTCCTTGCACTACAGGATAATAGTGTCTGACAGGGTCAATAATAATGACCTCTGCAGGCTGCAGTTCCTTACTGCATCCGGAAAGCACTATGCTAATGCATAATGCACAATGCAGAATGCATAATTGTCTGCGAAACACCTTTATCTTGTCAAACACTGCTTTCATCAATAATTGTGAATTATTAATTGTTAATTGTTAATTATGAATTGTTAATTGTTAATTGTTAATTGTTAATTGTCAATTAAAACCCTTCTATTTCATCAAGGGCCATGGTGCGGTCTTCCTGATTGCGCACAACCCTGAGTACGAGGTTGCCTCTGGCTGATGACGGAATATCAAATTCTACCATTGCACGGTCAGAATTACTCGTAAGCGTAACAGGCACAGCATTTCCTATCTGCACTCCGCCGCTGGTGAGTATTACCCTTTCAGGCAGGATGATGTGGCAGGGAGCATTTCTGGTCATCCATACGCACAGTTTCTTCATGCCCGGAACATTCGGTATGGCAATCTGCAGGGCAGGTGTTGCCGATGATATCATCTGTCCGCAATGATAGTTTGACGGCAGTCCCAGCAGTCCGTCAGTCAATATGCGTATGTCGTTGTATTCTTCGTCAAGCTTGGTGAGTGGCACCAGTTTCTTTCCAAGCAGCAGATTCTTGCGCTTTGTGGCAGCAGCATGCTCCGCCATCTCAGCATAATCCTTCAGATATGCATCCACTGTCCAGCATGCCTCACTATACACCTCTGTATTCTTCGCTGCCAAAGCAGACAGATGGGCATACTGCTCCTCATAGCCATCGATATTGCCAGAAATGCGCATCAGTTCCAGACGTGTCAGCGACATTACGCTGCACAGCCTGTCCATGATTCTTCTCTCGCTTCCCGATGTCTCAGGTACTATCTCGCTGAAGGACTTGTGGAACGCTACAAAATCCTCTGCCGGCAGATAGGTTTTTATGGCTTGGGCAACACCTCCATAGATAGGCAGTGGCTTACCCCGCTTTTCTGTCCACTCTTCCTGCGCAAGTACAAAGTCTGCAACAAGCTTTCCGGCATTGGGATAGCGTTTCTCGCAGTGTGTCCTTACCAGTTCTTCAATATTAAGATCAGGGTCTTTCAGTAGTTCCGTCAGTACCATAGTATGCATAAACTGCATCGTACTGTAGTCTGTGCCGCTGCCGTTCAGGAACACTCCCTTCACATTATTTTTTACATACATCTGCAGTCTGCGCTGCATTATGCGGAAAATGGGGAACGGTGTGAAATAGTCGTCGAAGTTATTGATATAGTCCCACACATATACGTGGTTCACATTCTCCGACCACTGTTTGAGCAACTTCTCGAAAGAGACATCATGTTCTGTCTCTACTGGGCAGAGATGATAGTCTATTGCGCTGACAAGAACACCCACATTTTCAGGCATACGATGACTAGGCAGTCCCTTGGTTGTACTATAGTATGATGTGAAGAAGATATGGTTCGGGAATCGTTTTGCCAGACGCTCAATCATCGAGAACACCGCTGGTGAGGCATCCTTCGGAGTATTGCCGGCATCCTTGCACAGGCGGCACTGACACACCAGGCCATTATCGTTGGGGAGGATGGCAAAACGTTGGGTATTTTTCTCACCGTATGTATCTTCTATATAGTGCATTATATATTCATACAGTTTAGCTGACGAGAAGCAGAACTGATCTTTCGTGCGCTGTTGTCCTTCATCCATCGCATACACCAGCGCCGATGGATCCTTAGGCAATACACGCTTAAGGTTATGGCCCCAAATACCCCAGTCATCATCAACGCTGTTAAGCCCAAGCTTCTTGCCCTGCGCCCCCATAGCGTCAGAGAGATATATTTCCTTATACTCGAACACGCCAGTGTCGTGTTGGCTGACTCCGATCGACTGTGCACAGCAGCACAGCAGTGGAACAGTCAGGAATGCAAGAAATGAATTAGCCTTTTTCATATTATTAGGTTTTTAAATTTTATTTGTCAGAAAGCCAAATGCAGTTGGAATGTCAGACTATAGACATTACGATATGAGTCCTTTAGTATGCCCTCGCTATCGACGTAAGGACTGAAACAGGTGTTCCAACTTCCAGACAAACCCGCATAAAAGTGACGAGTGAAGAGATATTGCACATCGAAGCCCACCATGCCATTTGTACGTGATACGTTTTTCAACGCCGATTGATCGAAGAATGTCAGCTCAGGGAAAGAGCCGACGCCTGCCAGGAGTGAGACGGAAGATATATTGTCATTATTAAAGAACAGCTTGCCTTTCAGTCCCACATTATAATATATACTGCTTCTCATTTCCAAGACATCAACATTGAGCGTTGTCTTTATGCGCTCAGTCCATGTCTTCTCTACAGACGGTGTGACGATGAACAGGCTGAATTCTCCCATTATCGCTTCCGTTATGTCATCAGTCGTATTGGAGTAAAGATAAGTCTTCGGAGTGCGCCTGTAACCCAACTTCAGCGATGGTGTCCAGCCATGATCCATAGCATAGCTGGCAGAAACGTTGGCACCGAATTTGTTGAAGTACTTTGTCGATACAGCGGCATTCGCCATTCCGCTCCAGCGGTGGTTAAAGGTATGCTCCCACTGTCCCATAAATTCCAGGCCTACTCCACCCGTTTCCGAATCGTACTCGTTAAGATAGCCGTCAATGCCCTTGTAACTTATCTGTCCCGTATAGGTATTCATCTTTTCTACTTTGCTGTAGCTAACTGTTGCTATAGAATACAGGTGAGACCTTGTTGACAAGTTTTCATTCTTGCCATTATAGAAAGCATTTGTATAAGTGGCACTTACGCGGTTTTTTAATGCACGGAAGCCAAGGTAGCGCATATGCTCATAATATTCCTGCTGCTCCGCATTACTTGGCTCGTAGTATTTCTTCTGATATTCGTAGGCATGAGCATAATCCTTCAACAGTTCGTATGCAACGCCCTTCTTGTATAGCAGTTCCTTGTTAGCCGGATCATGAATCAGTGCTGAATCTATAACCTGAATGGCAATATCCGGCATGCGTTCTTTAATCAACAAATCAGCCCACTCACCCGAAATGCCCGAATAGGCTGCAATGTACTGTGGAGACTCATATTCTCCCTCTTTCCTATTGCTCGGATTCACCAGTTCCAAAGCCTCAGCATTGCGGTCCTGATGCTGCAGCGAGACAGCCTGTTTTATGATGAAGTAAGGTACGTTAGGGTAACGCTCATAACCTATCTCAGCATATTTCTGGAACAGTTTTTCATTTTTTAGCGTCTGACTCATATTGATGCAGCATCTCAGGGCTGCCTCGCTTTCAGGAACCACTTCCAGCAGTTCCTCTGCCTCAGCGAGAGCTTGACCGTAGTTCTCATCTTCCATCAGCACGCGGAGACGGTTGGCAATTATCTCCTCGTAGGCAGAAGCATAGCGGTTTCTGTTGGAAGAGTCCATATCTGCAGCCTCCAGGAACAGTTTCTTTGCATCCTCAAGTCTGTTAAGATGTGCCAGACAGCTTATGCGCATTGACACTGCTGCCGGCCACGACTCATGACTATAGGGCATCAGTTCA
>JAEEGL015559618.1_pt1 | contig 10575 bp, 3 predicted proteins | sample 9134231 | NCBI WGS metagenome assembly JAEEGL01 (sample SAMN16246548, study PRJNA631951) | gut metagenome | biome: gut microbiome; feature: rumen; material: fiber-attached | host: Bos | place: Iran: Karaj | collected 2018-10
CACAACCTCGACGTCATCAAGATGGCCGACCACGTCATAGACCTTGGCCCAGAGGGTGGCGACCGTGGCGGCAACCTCGTCATAGCCGGAACGCCCGAAGAGGTGGCAAAGTGCAAAGACAGTATAACAGGAAAATATCTTAAACATAAATTGGCATGAAGAAATTATCGTTATTGGCACTCATCGTGCTGCTGACTTCAACTGTGTCAGCGCAAGTGAAGTATCCGTTCCAAGACCCGAATCTCTCGAGGGAAGAACGTGTGGAAAACCTGTTGTCTCTGCTCACGCCTGACGAGAAGGTGGGACTGATGATGAACAAGTCGGCCTCCGTCGACCGTCTCGGCATCCCCTCCTACAACTGGTGGAGCGAGGCCTGTCATGGTGTGCGCCAAGGTGGCTACACCGTCTACCCACAGCCTATCGGCATGGCGGCAGCCTTCAATGCCCAGCTGGTCTACGACGTGTTTTCGCAGGTCAGCGACGAGGCGCGTGCCAACTGGAACCGTTCCGACCATAACATCTTCAACGTGCCGCAGGGCGTGACCTATTATCCCGGCAACCCGGAGCTGACCTTCTGGTGCCCGAACGTGAACATCTTCCGCGACCCGCGATGGGGCCGGGGACAGGAGACCTGTGGCGAGGACCCCTACCTGAACGCCGTGCTCGGCGTGCAGACCGTGCGCGGTATGCAGGCCCCTATTCCTGTAGATGGAGTTGGAGGTGGGCTTTATGTTAGAGATGATGTTTACTTCAAGACCCACGCCTGTGCCAAGCACTATGCCGTTCACAGCGGCCCTGAGCCTCTGCGCCATTCGATGAACGTGGAGCCTTCACACCGTGACCTCTGGGAGACCTATCTGCCAGCCTTCAAGGCACTGGTGAAGAAAGGCAACGTGCGCGAGGTGATGTGTGCCTACCAGCGCTTCGACGGCAAGCCCTGCTGCGCGAGTGATGTACTGCTCATCGACATCCTGCGCAACAAGTGGGGCTACGACGGTATGGTCCTTACCGACTGCGATGCCATCAACAATTTCTATAACAAAGGTCATCATGAGACTCATCCCGACCCACTTTCGGCTTCTGTAGACGCTGTGCTCAACGGCACCGACCTCGAGTGTGGCAAGGTGTTTATGAGTCTGGCCGAAGGTCTGAAGAAAGGCTTGATAAAGGAAAGCGACCTCGACGGTCATCTGCGTAAAACGCTCATGGGACGCTTCGAATTAGGCATGTTCGACCCTGCCGATATGCTCCCGTGGTCGACACTTTCTCCGTCAACAATTTCCAGCGAAGAGCACGATGCCCTGGCCACTCAGGCTGCCCGTGAGTCGATGGTGCTGTTAGAGAACAAGGGGGCCGTGCTTCCCCTGTCGAAAGACATCAAGACACTCGCGGTCATCGGCCCTAACGCCGACGACATCGACTTGCTCAACGGCAACTATGGTGGAACACCCACCAAGGAGCACCAACACTCTTTGCTTAGCGGTATCAAGGCCGCCGTGCCTGGTTCAAAGATTATCTACGAGAAAGCCTGTGAGCTGAACGACGAGTACACCACCGTCCACCACCTGCAGGACTTCAACGGTGGCAAAGGCGTGAAAGTGGAGTTCTTCAACAACAAGGAACTTGCGGGCGAACCTGCCAAGACCGACTACTACAACGAACTGAACTTCTCTACCTTCGGTGCCTGGGGCTTTGCTCAGGGTGTCAATCGTGACACGCTCTCCGTACGCATCAGCGGCAAGTACGTCTCCACCTTCACGGGTGAGATGAAGTACACGCTGACGACCGACAACGGCTATCTGCTCAAAGTCAACGGTGAGGTGGTAGAAGAGGGCAAGCCTGGTGGCCGTCGTGGTTTCGGCTTCGGTCGCCGCGTGGAGTACAAGTCGTTCCCCGTAGAGCAGGGCAAGACCTACGACGTAGTCATCGAATACCGTCACGGTAACGGACAGTTCGCCATGCTGCGCGGCGACATCTGCGAGCGCAAGCTGGCCGACTTCACCGACCTTGCCAACGAGGTGAAGGCTGCCGATGCCATCATCATCATCGGCGGAATCTCTGCCCGTATGGAGGGCGAGGGTGGCGACAAGGCCGACATCGAACTGCCAAAGGTGCAGCAGATGCTCGTCCGCGCCATGCACGAGACGGGGCGTCCTGTCATCTTTGTTAACTGCTCTGGCTCGGCCATCGCTTTCGGAAGCGTCGAGGGTCAGTATGATGCCCTTCTCCAGGCCTGGTATGCCGGTCAGGGTGGTGCCAAGGCATTGGCAGAAGTGCTCTTCGGCGACTATAACCCCGGCGGTAAGCTCCCCGTCACCTTCTATCGCTCCAATGACGACCTGCCCGACTTCCTCGACTACTCCATGAAGAACCGCACCTACCGCTACTTCACCGGCCAGCCCCAGTATGCTTTCGGTTTCGGTCTGAGCTACACCACCTTCGCTGTGGGTAAGGGCAAGCTGTCTGCCAAGTCGATGAAGAAGGATGGCAAAACAACCCTGACCGTACCCGTAACGAATACAGGCAAGCGCGAGGGAACGGAGACCGTACAGGTTTACGTCAAGCGCCTCGACGATGCCGGCGCCCCCATCAAGGCTCTCAAGGGATTCCAGAAGCTCTCGCTGAAACCCGGCGAGACCAAGACCGCCAGCATCACCCTCGACGGAGAGGCCTTCGAGTACTACGACGATGCTATCTACGAGCTCGCTGTAAAGCCTGGACGTTACCAGATTCTCTACGGTACCTCGTCACTCGACAAAGACCTGCAGACATTTGATTTCGTAGTGGAATAGGCTTACCATGCCTGACCACTCCCTGAAGCGCCAGCTGAAAGTACTCACCATCCCGGTATTCATCGAGATGGCGCTGGTGATGTTGCTCGGCGCCGTCGATACGGTGATGCTGAGCCGCTACAGCGACAACAGCGTAGCGGCGGTGGGACTCGACAACCAGCTTATCTCGCTCGTTTTCCTCGTCTATCAGTTCTTCTCGATGGGCGCGGCTATTCTCTGTGCGCAGTACATCGGGGCAGGACTGCGCAAGCGGCTGGTGCAGGTAGTGGGCATGGCGCTGGTGGTAAACCTGATGCTTGGCCTGACGGTCAGCGTGCTGCTCTTCTTCTATGCCGAGCAACTGCTACTGTTGATGGGCCTGCGCCCTGAGCTGATGGGTGACGGACTGGTCTACCTGCGGCTGACGGGAGCGCTGTCGTTCTTCCAGGCATTGTCGCTCACGTTCTCGGCCTCGCTGCGCAGCGCCGACAAGGTGGTCTACCCGATGGTGGTTACGGGCATCGTTAACATCCTGAACATCCTGGGCAACTACGCCCTCATCTTCGGACGATGGGGCTGTCCGCAGATGGGTGTCGAGGGAGCCGCCATCGCCACTGCTGCCAGCCGTGCCGTCGCCATGATGCTGCTCGCCGCCATCCATTTCAGGGTACACATCCCGCGTTTCCCGCTCCGCTATTTCCGTCCCATCCCCTGGCAGGAACTGCGCAACCTGCTCTACATCGGCATCCCCGCCATGAGCGAGAACATCTCCTATTGTCTCTCGCAGGTGGTCATCACCTATTTCATTAATCAGATTAGCAACGAGGCGCTGGCCACCCGTACCTACTGCCACAACATGATTATGTTCGTCTACCTGTTCTGCATCAGCATCACGCAGGGAGGCGACATTCTCGTAGGCCATCTTGTAGGCCAGCGCCGTCATCAGGCAGCCTATATCCTCGGCAACTACTTTTTCCGCTGGTCGATGATTATCACCCTCACAGGGTCGGCAGTCCTTGCGCTTTCAGGGCGCAGCATCCTCAGCGCCTTCACCGACAATGAGGAAATCATTGCCATGGGCGTGTGGGTGCTCGTCGTCGACTGGTTCCTGGAGATTGGGCGCACATCGAATATCTTCGCCGGAAGCACACTGCGTGCCACGGGCGACACAGTCTATCCCTTCGTCGTCGGCGTCATCTTCCAGTGGAGCATTGCTGTCGGCCTGAGCTACGTCATCGGCATCCCCCTTGGTTACGGCCTTGTCGGCATGTGGGTAGGCTTCGCCCTCGACGAGAACGTCCGTGGTGTCATCCTCCTCCGTCGCTGGCGGTCAGGCAAATGGAGGTCAAAGGGTTTTGTGCATGACCGAGAAATCACAGTCTGATAAACCAAATTGTCTTTTTCACCGCCGAGGGTGCATACAGGCCGCTATTTCAACACACAGTTAGAAAAACAGCAAATACCGACGGTATTTTAACAAGTACCGACGGTATTTTTGTGAATACTGACGGTATTTTATCAAATACCGACGTGATTTTAACTTTTCCTCCAGCCTTCCGCTCCGAGAGAACCTGCCATCCCCACCTTTTGAACAGCTCTTCCTGACGTTCTCCCCGTCCCCATCGTTGATGGATGCTGTCAGCACATGCAGGGTTGCGTATTTTACCTTCTTTTAGAGAGTACAGATGAAACTGGCAACTGCAATATGTTTATATATATCGTATGCCACGGCGAGCAGCAGATTGTTCACCACGAAAGTCTGCAGTATATGTCCGTTAACTCTTTCGCAAATTCTGTCTGAATTCGTCCGCAAAGTTACACAATATTTCCGAGATTCGTTCACTTTACAGGTACTTTATTATTCTTTATTTCCCTGTGTGGCAGTAGTAGTTTAGTTATTTGACTATGTATTTACGGTGGTTCTTGATGTAGAGGCCCTTCTTTAATACCGAATTCCGAATTGCGGATTGTGAGAGCTTGCGACCGTTGAGGTCGTAGATGGATTCCGAATTCCGAATTACGGATTCCGATTCAATCTCCCTGATGGAGGAAGCCTCGTCGTCAAGGTTCATACAGATGCCACGGACAAGATATTCATCAGGATCAAGGGCTCCAGACTCGGATGGATCAACAACGAAGTAAGCACGGAAGGGTCTCACGTTGAAACTCGACACGCCATAGGGGTAGTAGAGTTTATCGCCTCCGCCGAGGTAAAGGTTCAAAGAAGAACCAACGACGAGGGGAGCAGGGTCGAAAGTTCCGACGAAACTGACACCGACCTCCGCACTCTCTGTGGAAGCAGTGCTCGTAGCGATAGTCACATTGCTGAATGTGGGGGAAGTGAGAGCACTTGTCGGCTTCACGATATAAGGCTTACCAGCCTTAATCTCTGTTGCATCTTTGAAGTAAAGATAGAGTGTACCATTGTTGGTATCGAAATGGGTATAGTTCTCCTCGCTACCATAGATGCCATCGAAGTCTAATTCCATGAAGTGGGCACCTGCCAATGGTGAAGCGTCAATCTGCGATGCGTCCATAGCGAAGGGCAGACAGAGGGTGTTCCATTCATTTGATGTGAATGTGCGTCCATCGAGAGTTACACTGACTGTCCTGCCCTTGTTGACCCAGAGGGTGGAACTGTTAGCACTTGCGTCGCTGAGCGAAATTGTCGTTTCTGTGCCAGAGCTTTGTGCGGGGGTGTAGTAAGTGCTTCCGTTATTGATGTTGAGACAGAGGCCATTGGAGTATGGCGTGATATAGCCGTGCGAAGTGCCAGGGTCGCCAGCCTCAGAAGCGTTACTTTTGATTGCTGCACTTGTACCCTGTGCCTCGCCAAGCGACTGTGTGTAGTAGCAGCCATTGAAGGTAAGGGTGGCACCGCTGTCATAGCGTGCCAAGGTGCAGCTGCCCGTCGTGCCCACGGTTATCTCTGTGGGGTCAAAGAGGCAGTCGGTGAATGCGGCGGTGGTGCCTGCTGAGGCATAGCCCAGTAAGCCGCCCACACGCGTGGGAACATCATCATCGTATTTGAGCAACTTGCCTAAGAAGGCACAACCGGTCATGGTCAGAGAGTTGGTCATCCCTGAGGTGTTTTGAAGGTGACCTACGATGCCGGCATTTCCTACACTACTCGAGGTGGCATCAATCTGAACAGATGTCTTAACAAGACAGTTGCTGATGGTGGTGGCACCGTCGGCGACAGCCACGAGACCTGTATTGTAGGAGGCATACATGCGGTTTATAAATGTTCCGTCAACAATGAGGTTCTTAATGGTGGCATTCCTGACATAGCGGAACAGGGCACTTGGGGTGTTATTGCGGCGAATGGCCTGGTTAAGAGTGATGGTATGGCCACCTCCGTCGAAAGTACCTGAAAACCTGTTGTTGCTGGTGCCCACAAGATGAGGGGTTGCAGTTAAGTCTCCACCAGGAAGGAATTCCTCTTCAAAGGATAATGTGATGTCTGACGTAAGTTGGACATACTGCCCACTGAAACTATAGCCACTCGCCACAACACTGGCGAAGGTTTCCCAGTCTGTGTCAGTGCCTATCTCGTAGGGACTGCCTGAAGTGCCATCACCATTAAGACTACTAATATTGAGGTCGGCGGTGATGTCTATGTCAGCGTTACCGATGGTCACCGAGTAGAAACCGTCGCCATCAGCAGTAAGTGATGCGCCGTTGGCATAGACCGTGCCAACAGTTACGTTGTCAGATTTCGACACGACCTTAAATTTGACAGCGTTGCCGCTTTTGGCATAGAACATGCTGCCATATTTGACTCCAGTGCTATATCTGCTGATGTTGCTTACGTTGTAAGTGGCTGTCGGGCCGCCATCAAAATTGAGCGTAAAAGATGGGTTGTCACTTTTCACAGTGTATGCAACATTACCAATTCCCGAGGAGTTTGGCAGTCCGGATGTGGTGAAATAGTTATTGGTATGGACATCAACTGAGTTTTGTCTGTTTCCTATAATTGGGCCAACAAGTTTCTGGCCGGTTGAATGTTCAGGTAGTGTAGAACCAAAGAACATACAGTCTATGACTTTACTTCCCCCACCACTTAAATTTATATCAGAATAGCCAAGGATACCACCAACGTTATACATATTATTATTCGAACCGACATCGAACTGTGCCCTACTGACACATCCGCTAATGATGCCACAGCTCATCCCTGCGATACCTCCGAGATGCTCAGCACCACCGTCGTTGCAGGAGGTAATGGTGACCGTGCTTTCAACAACACAGTTTGTGATGGTACCACCATAGTTATATGCGACAATGCCACCAATATATGCGCTGCCAAGGATGGTGCTGTTGCTGATCTTAAGATTCTTTATAGTACCACCTTCCCTTAACTTTCCAAAGAGGCCAGCCGATGTAGTTGATGCGGCGGTTATAATGTTTTTGATGGTATGACCGCCACCATCGAATGTTCCTTTAAATGGCTTTTCAACACCATCAGCTGCGCTACCGATGGGCACCCAGTAGTGTTCGCCTAAGTCGATGTCGTATCTCAGTATCACGGTCTTACTGCTAAAGTCATAACCGCTGTTCACCAATGCTGCGAATCCAGCCAGTTGTCCCCTGTTGTTGATGTAGAAAGTGTTATCTTTTTCATAGTCCCCTATTCCACTGGAGTTGGCATATTCAGCCCAACTTCCGGTAGGGTCGGCCTTTACACTGCCAAAGACGGCGAGCAATGCCATTAGCACTAAAAATGTTTTCTGTTTCATAATACGTTTTTTTACTTGTTTATCTTTTTACCTTTATAAATATACATTCCCTTGGCGGGCTTGCCGTTGAGGCGTCGGCCCTGCAGGTCATAGTAGTTGAGTAGTTGAGTATTTGTGGAGTTGTGTAGTTGATTGTCGCTCACTACTGGCAGGATGCCCACAACAACCTCGTCATCGTATGGCGGCATGTCGCCATCGCCTTCGTAGTCGGCAGTGGGGAAGGCAGTGGGGTCAAAATCGGTTTCATCACCCTCCTCATGATACTCGTACACCATCTTATAGCCATTGAGGCTGAGACTCTCGTCGGGCAGGAAGAAGGCCCGGAAGGGATATAGGTTCACCCTGCGGTGTGCCGGCGTGAGGTTGCTGACGCGGCGGTAGTAACCGTCGCTCTGTATGATGTAGGTCTTCTTCTCGCTGCACGCTGCGTTGCTCATCGGCATAAAGGTGCCCGTCCATTGACCTGCCAAATTGAATTCATCTTCGTTATTGTTCTCGTTGAAACTGACCGTCTGTCCTTTCGAGGGCTGCGCTTTCACGTCAAGGGCACCTTCGTTCCACACGATGTCCATCCCCCAGACAGGATCGTTGATATCGGCATCGAGTCTCACAGAACCTTCCTTCACCACCACCACATAGCCATATCCTGGTGAGAGGTAGTTGGGTGTCGAATTGGTAAAGACAAACTGTCCTGTATGCTCGTCAACATGCCATAATTCATGAATGGCCATTCCTTTTTCGAGCATGAATTGCATATCGAACAGGACGGGATAAGGTAAGCAGACAGAGAATGCCTTCGGTGTCCAGGTGCCGTCAGCTTTTTGAGTGGCTGAGAGCACACGGTCGTAGGTGGCTTTCTGGGTTGTGAAGTCGTAGGGAGGCTGGAAACCCCATCCGTCGGTGAGGGCCAACGTCTGGCACTTCGTGCCGATGACCACGTTCTGCTCCCCCTCTGTAGCAGTAAATCCCTGACCTTCCGGCAGGTAGACGATGGTTCGCTTATCCATTTTGTAGAAGGGGTTCTTCTCTTTTTTGCGGTCCACGTTGACGTTCTTGATGAGGCTGTTCTTCGTGAAGTCGATGCTCCAGACGTTGGTCTTGTTGTTGCGCAGGAAAGCCTGGTCAATCTGGGTGACGTTGTAGGTCTCGGCGGGTGAACCGCCGGACACAGTGACGGTGATGGTCTCAGGGACTACGAGGTTCTCGTTGCCCTCGCCCTGATAGCCGCTGACAATGGCCTGACCGTCAGGGCAAGCCCAGTAAGTGAGGTTGTTCTCGTCAGATACACCATAGGCCAAGGCGAAGTAAACGCCCTGTTCCAACTGATCGCCAATGCTATTGTAGGGCAGATAGGCGTGGAAGGGATCAACCATCTCGTCGCGGTGGATGAAGAAGCCGATGATCGGGGATTGCAAATCCCCTCCAACAGATTGCTCACCACCAACAGAAACCTTCTGCAAAGTATAGACACCACCCTCCGACGAGTCCTCCTGATAGACGGGCATACCGTCGATGCCTGCGCCGTTGAGGCGGTTCTCATACATATTCCACGGTTCGAGGGGCTGGGCAGTGGGAAGGAGGTTGATGATGGTCGGGGATTGCAAATCCCCTCCAACAGAGCTTTGAGAATTAGCAAAAACCACCACTGGCGACTCTGCTGGCACCTGACGGCCGACGGGCTGCAGGAAGGCGAGGTTGAGGTCGGGGCGTGCGCGTGCCACAATGTAGGGTGTGAGGCTTTCGGGCAGTTCGGCATCGAAGCCGATGTAGAAGGAACCCAGGCCGTCCTTGTCAATCTTCAGCGGGTAGTAGCGGTGCAGGCGGTTGGCCTGTGCGTAAGTCTCCCACGAGTAGTCTTCGAGCATCTCGTTATAGACCTGCTGGTCGAAGGTGGCATCCTTCACATAGACATCGATGAGGCTGCCGTCGGTGGTCTCAATACCGCCCTCCCACAATTCGGGGATGACGCGGTTGTAGTCGTCGAGGTCGAAGAAGAGTTTCTTCAGCTTTGGCAGTTTATAGAAGGCTCCCTCCTCGATGCTGCTGACGACACCGCTGATGGTGATTTCCTCATCATCCTGCCGCCCATTGGGATAGGCCACGAGGGCGTTGTTGGCGGTGAAGAGCACATTGTTGCGGCTGCAGTATTCGGTGTTGAAGGGGTCAACGTTGATGGTCTCGATGGCCGAGCCGTAGAAGGGATGGGGCTCCACGTTGGTGACCTTGGAAGTGATGGTGATCTCCTTCAGGTTAGAGCATCCGTCAAAGGCGTTGCTGCCGATGGTCTTGAGGGCGTAGGGCATACGCACCTCTTCCAGTTGCGACAGGCCGTTGAGCTGCGAGGTGAGTTTGGTGACGCTCTTGAAGAGGCGGAACTCCGGGAAACGCTTGATGCGGCGTGCCGTGGCGGTCTGGAAGGCGGTGAGTGTCTGCTCGTTGGTGACAGCCTTCAGCTCTGTCAAGGAGAGGTGTTCGGTGTCATTATCGGTATTGAAAGCATCAAGACATGCCTGCAGGGCGTTGTCATCCATGAAGGTGACACCTGGACTGATGGACGACGAACTGGTGCGCAGCGGAATGTTATAGGCAAACTTACCCAGTGTGGCCGTCAGGTAGTTGATGCCTATCATGATTCGTGTCGAGATAGACGGATATTCCTCAGGCGAGAAGGAGGCCGAGAGTGGCGTAATGATACCCATGTCGCAGTCGGCATCAATGAAATTATTACTTTCCGATGTCCATACGGCACCTCCCGGCTCGAAGAGCAGGTGGCGGTTGAAGCCCAACTGGTAGTTGTCGAAGCCGGCCTCGTCGTAGTTCAGATCAGTGCGCACGGGCAGCATGATCAGCTTGGCCATGTCGCTCTCGGCAAAGGTCTTGAGCATAGGGAAGTAGGCCTCGGTGGTCTGCCAACGCTCGCATTTGCCGAGTGCCGTCGTCAGTTCTTCAAGGGTATAGCCCGTGTTGCCTGGTTCGTAGCCCTTCAGCCAGTAGCAGTCCTTGATGTAGCTCTTACCCTCGGCAGTGATGCCGTCGCTGCTGAAGTTCAGGTCGCCATAAAGCAC
>JAEEGL015991787.1_pt1 | contig 10575 bp, 4 predicted proteins | sample 9134231 | NCBI WGS metagenome assembly JAEEGL01 (sample SAMN16246548, study PRJNA631951) | gut metagenome | biome: gut microbiome; feature: rumen; material: fiber-attached | host: Bos | place: Iran: Karaj | collected 2018-10
GATAGTGTTCGAGATGGGTGTAACCATCGTTACAGATGATGTTGCCATCGCTGGCGTCGTTGGGATTCAATTTGTGTCGTAGCTCCCAAGTATCGGGCATACCATCACCATCGGTATCCTTTAGCGCTTTCTTGCTTTTCAAGACAGGCCAGGGCTGCTGTGCATCCACATTGAATTGGGTATTGATAATGCCAGGCTTGCAACCTTTTCCGGTATAAGTAGCCTTTCCTGTCCTGACATCATTCACGATAGTCTTGTCCAACGCATCACGATGCAGCGAGGCACCAGCATCACGTAGCACCAGTTCGTAGGCTTCCTGTGCCGAATGTGTGGTGACAGGTTCAGAAGGCATAGGTTCGCGAAGACGGATGGAGTCTTTCGTAGCCTCCGTATAGGTTCCATCGTTACCTAGCCGGTCTATCTGGTTCCATACCCCATAGTCCCAGTTGTGGCGCGTGACCTCAGGGTAGCTTGCGTTGACGTTACCCTCCACATAATACTTTCCCCAGATGTGCCACATCTTGTCCCAGATGTTAGGACGAGCAGTCCCGTGGTGCGTATATTGTGATGTCCTGATGTTAGGAGCAGCGATACGCATACCACGTAGGTCTTTGGGTGTTCCTGGACCAGGCTTGTAGTAGTTGTTCACGATATTGATGGTCATGCCCTCCCCGCCATAACAGCCATTCTCCGTCCAGTTATAGATGACGTTGCATCGCAGGTCCATTCGTTCGTCGGTCTGTGTCTGCGGACTGGGACCAAGTCTTGGCGTACGTGAGGAGTGATGCGCCATCAGGTTGTGATGATACGAAGCACCACTACCGCCCCAATTTCCTCCATATCCGTGTTTGCCTTTCTTATGGCCGGCATCGTTCAGACTCTGCCCTATGATGCACCATTGTATGGTGAAGTCCCAGTTGCCATATACAGAAAGACACTCATCTATCGACCAACTGATAGAGCAATGGTCTATGATGACGTTGCTGCAACGGCTACCTCCCAGTCCGTCACCCTCATGATGAGCTACCTCTCGGTTGCCCAGTCTGAAGCGCATATATCGGATGATGTTATTTGAACTTACGGTCACGGGATAGTCGGCCACACAGATTCCATCGCCCGGAGCTGTTTGTCCTGCCACTGTGGTGTTGGGTGAGATTTGAAGTGGCGATTTCAGGAAAATTGTTCCTGATACGTCGAAGACTATCGTCTTTGCACCTTGTTGGTCATTAGCCCAGCGCAACGTTCCTTTCTGGTTACCATCCTCCAGTGTAGTGACATGGTACACATTACCGCCGCGTCCGCCAGTCGTATAGCGACCAAAACCCTCGGCACCAGGAAATGCCAATGGCCTTTCCTGAGCTTGACTTTGCCAGCAGCAGGTCAGCAATGCTAGAATGGTGAGGAGCCTATAAAGTCTCATGTCCTTATCAGTAGTTTGTTTTGTGATGCAAAGGTACGATTAAGTGAGTAAAAAACCAAGAGAATCTTGAGTTTTTTCGAACGTGAGTACCTTTCTTTTCTTTCGGAGTAATATTCTTTACTTTCGGAGTATCGATCTTTACTTTCGGAGTATTTCTTCAAAAGTGGGTTTAAAAACCTTGGCTCGAGCCAAATGGGGATTTAGCTCGAGCCAATCGATGATTTGGCTCGAGCCGGGTTTTTGTAATTCGGTTCTTAAAGCGCAGAACACAGCGAGGGCGGACATCGCTGTGGAGTCCGCCCTCGGAGTTGTGTTATAGAGTAGGGGATTGTTTCTTTTTTCGCTTTTCTTCTTTTGTCAAGCGTTTAGCTTCTGCTTTTCTGGCTTTTTGACGGTCTTTGAAAGCGTTGTAAATCGGTAATGCTCCAGGATAGCCTGCTCCCAACGCCTTTCTGTAAGCCCAGTCGGCCTCATCGTAGCTGGCCACCTTTTCGAGCGAGACAGCCATGAAGTAGTATAAATCGGGGGTGTGGTATCGCGTTTGTAGTGCGCTGTCGCCATACTGGATGGTTTTTACAGCATCACAAGAGTCGTAAGCTTCATAGGCTAATTGGCAAAGCCGCTTGAATTCCTCACGTCGGAAAATGGAGTCAGCCTGTGTCTCTTGTGTGATGGCGACATCGTCCACGTTTCGTACGCGTGACCAGTAATAACCTCCTCCGTCGAAATGAGGATCACCCGCTGTACCACCATACTTGTCGTTGTCTTGCTGTGAACGCAATCCCTTGTGGTAGTGTGTCTCCTGAGCCACCACCACCATTCCAGTGATGGTCAAAAGCAGTGTTATGATAATCAGTTTTTTCATCTAGAGTTGGGAAAAATGAGGGCAGACGCGCAAACGTCTGCCCATCATTTTATAAAGAGATGAGTTGGTTATTCATTGAATGAAACATCAGCCAATACTTCCTGACCACGGAAAGTATAGGTGTCAAGTACTGTTGCCATCTTGTCTTTAGACAAGGTCATGACTACGTCGAAGTCCTTTGTCTTTGCAGACAGAGCAACGGGTTTCATTACTTTCTGAACAATGTCATTCTCTGAGCTAGGAATAGCCTTAATATTGTTGAAGTTTGTACGGGCATATTCCTCTGTGACATACATCGGGTGCTCAAGGAAATTGATCTCACGTTCTCCTTTGGCAAAGTCCTCGGGATAAATCTGCTCAGCAAAAGTAGCATGATACAGGGCTATTGCTTCTGAGCTCAGGCTTCCAGGGGTGAGCGTGAAGGAAATCCAGTAGTCTTGCTTACCGTCAACATCCTGGGTGTGGTCTGCAAGAGGATTACCTGTAATGTCATTCTCTCTGTTGCAACTTGTGAAAGCTACAGACATTGCAGCAACAGCCAGCAGCACGGTTACATATTTAAAAATCTTCATAATCTTTAATGCTTTAATTTTTATCTTTCAAAATTACTTACCGTTTACCAGACGCTGACAGCCAGCACCACTCTTATAGATGGCAGAGTTCTTCACCTTATCGGTCTGCTTGTAATACAGTCCGTCAATGCCATTGTCGGTGTGGTAGTCCAGATGGTTAGGAGCACCGTTCGCAATATGGTGTTTCGGGTTCGGGCTTTCCATGAGGTCTGTAGCAGTCAGATTCTCATCCAGATGGACAACGAGTTCTGCGTCACCAGCAGGATAGTAGTCAGTACCCCACTGCTTGAACCACTTACCAGGAGCATTTGCCGTAGCGTTGAAGGCATTCGAAGCAAATGGCTGACCGCTGGTCAAGTAAGGATCATTCGTCGTCCAGTTGTTATAGATGTTGAACGTACACTTACCTGTGCCGTCACCACCCTGACAGTTACGAGTATCCCATCCTGCAGAGTTCATTGGACGGAAAGCGTCAGCTTCATCCTTGGTCAGGATAATCACGTTGTCGTGGAACTCCAGAAGTGAGCCGCCAGGATTGTAACGGGTGTTCAGAATCGGGTTAGCTGCTACGGTACAGAAGTTAACGAAGGTGTTGTGGTGCAGGCTGATGTGCCAACGTACACTCTCGTCCCATACCAAGTTACGGTTGTTATCTGTTACTACAGAGCGCTTCGGGTTGTTGTAGAAGATACAGTCGCTTACCTCTACATCTTGTAGGATGTTTGACTTTGTCTTTCCATTGTGGTCACCGAAGATGTAGGCATAGTCACCAGCCGTTGCAGAGTAATATCCGCAGTTGTAGAAGTCGCAACCTACCAGACGGATGTGCTGGATGTAGAAGTCGTTAGAACCCTGGATACGGAAGAATCCGCGGATGAGTCCCTGGAACGAACAGTTGCGCCACTCCAGTGTGGTCACGTTGATACCCATACCGTTAGAGTACATGTTCATGAAGTAGTTACCAATAGCACCACCGAGTCCCTCCTGGGCGTGTCCGTAGTTGGTTGCCATAGGTACGTTTACATCAAGATCCATGAAGCGGACAGAGTCAATGTCGAGCGTGATGGATGCATTCTCACCATCTACTGGCTGACGACCGAGCATGAAGTTACAGCTGTTGACGCTGGCACCCGTCTTGGTCATACCGCTCAGGTAGAACTTGGCACGTCCCTTACCAGCTTTCAGGTCCTCAGGATTGGTCTGGATAGTGAAGCCCTTGTAAATCTGAACATTCGAGCTGACGAAGTAGGTCTTGCCACCTTCCAGATAGAATACCTGGTTCTCAGCAGTTACACTACTTGCACAGTAGTCATCCAGAACCTTGTCAATCTTACAAGCCTCATACTGCGAGATGTCGTAGATGTTCCAGGTTGCAGGGTCGGTACCCAAGGTGTCGTTCTGCCATACCCTATGTTTGAGGAGGATAGGAGGTGCAGGATCACCCTTGGTACGCTTCATCGTCGTGTTATAGACAGCATCCACAGGTATGGAAATAGAGTTATCCCATACATCAATGTTGTATGCCGAGTTCTCAGACAGACCATCTACAACGATGGTTGCAATGCCATTCTCGTCCCATGCCGATGCAGGAATGTCATAGTGCTGGAATGTAGAAGGCACGGTAGCCTCAGGAGTTGAGGCATTGGCCTCGAAAGTCAGGTAGTCAACCTTCAAGATGGTCTTGTCTGCATCCAGGAAGTTCCAGTGCTCATAGAACTTGGCTTTCTCTTCATCTTTATATTTGGAGATGTTGCGGTTGAGTGTCACCTTCATAGATGTCTTGGTGATTTCCGATACCTGGATAACGAATGGTACATAGTCGCGGGCAGCTGTAGAGAGAATGAAATAGTCAGCCCACTCGCGCAGGTTACCCCAACCATACCACTCAGAGTTCTTGGGGTCGTTCTTCCAGTCTGCATCGCCAGAGTTCAGCACGTCATAGACACCAGCCTCACCGCGCCAGATCTGATAGCCACTGGGATTGAAAGAGTTGAGGGCGCGGATGGCAAAACGATAGTCTGACTGGTAGTTCAGGTTCTTGATAATGAGGTTATAGCGGGCTTTGTCAGCAACTACCACGTGGCCGTGCAAGCGCTTGCCTTCCTCATTGTTCAGACTCTGAGTCCAACCAGTCTCACCGTCGGCAACGAAGGCGACGGGAGTGGTCCAAATAATTTCGTAGGCAGCAGCATCATTTACCGTGTACCAGAACAGGTTAGCGGTATTGTAGTCTGTAATGACGCAGTTGTACGGATCGGTACTGCCTTTTCCCGTGTTGTCATCCTTACGGAACATGGGGCGGGAAAGCTGTTCTGATGATCCTCCAGAGATGACACCGGTATCTGCGTCTTTACAAGACTCGACAGTTAGTGCCATGACTAGCATCAGTGAATATAACAATATCTTTTTCATGTTGTTTGTTCTTTCGTGTTAATGGAAAATAACAGATTAATATCCATAGTAGTTCTTATAGACACCGGCAGAGCGGGCAATAGCCTCTTGAGGAATCGGCAACAGATAGCGAACAGGAGGCAGTCTGTTGAAGTTTGCCTCGGCGCTCGACTTGTCGATAGCGAAGGGCTGTACGGAACCATTGTTGACAACAACGATGTTGCCGCCTTCATCGGTGCGGATGTATCCATAGAGCGAGTAGAGAATCTGGTTCTTGGGCGAACCGTCGTTGTTTGACCATTCCAGATTAGTCTCAGTCCAAGAAATATTGGAACTGCTGGATGACATACCAGTAATTGTACGTGCTGAAACGGGTACAAGGTCAAGACCTTGGGCGGCAATATAGTTGGCAGGTGTTGCACCTGTTGGGTTCTGTAGCGTTCCGTCATAGGGATTAAAGACGTAGAACATATACACTCCCTTGTTGGGGAAGTTGGGGTCATTGTAGTTCTGAACATAGAACGACCACATGTTCTGTACGAACTTCTCGCTATAGAGGAAGTTGTCGTATTCCTCTACCATATCCATATAGTCGGCCGTACCACTCATCATCTGTGCAACGGAATAGTAGGTGAGGAAGGTCATGAATACTTTCTCAGCATACTTGTTGTTGCGTACAAGGTCCTTCCAGCGCATGTTCTCGCCTGCAAATTCAAACTTACGTTCGTCAAGTACGAGATTCAGGAAGGCCTCCTTAGAAGTGGCACTGGCAATAACAGCATCAACCTTTTCTGCTTTGTCGGTACTGTCGAAGGCACGGCTGCGAACCGTTGCGAGCGCATTGATAGCCTCTGCGGTAGGACCATTGTTAATCTCGTTCTCTGCCTCAGCAAACATCAGCAGTACGTCAGCATAGCGGATGTAGGCAAAATTGATACCAGTCTCGGAAGTCGTTGTCTTACCCAGTCCGTTGTTGTTCCACAGTTTCGACCACTTGTTGTTATGCATGGCATAATCCAGACGCATAGTGGGCAGTCCCTGGTTAGAGTAGTACCAAAGACCGTTGATGAAGTCGCGGCGCTGGTCTTTCTCGTCAAATAGGTAACGATAGAAAGCCGAGGTACGAACACCACCGTTGGTAGCACCCCATGCGGTGTGAGTATAGTCTGTAGCATCTCCAGTATCTATGCCGCTGGTGGGTCCCTGTGCATAGCCCCAGTAGCCGTTAGTCTCCTTGGCAAAGGGAATCTCGAAGATAGGATCATCACCAGTCGTAGCAATGAAGTTACACTCGTCGATGAAAACATCGCGGTAGCTCTTGTTCAGCGAGTGACCACCGGCATTGATAATATTCCAGGTATAGTCACGTGCAATCTGATAGTACTTCTTGTAATCAGAAGGACGAGTCATGCTGTAACCGGTAGCGTCGCCTTCTGCATGGTTCAGCGAGTAACCACCAGCCTGCAGAGCCAGACGGGCTATCATAGCATAAGCAGCCTCCTGGGTAATGCGTTCTGGAGCAGAAACCTTGCCATCCTGGTCAGAATACATATACTCGGCAGCATATACCAAATCAGCAATCAGTGCATCGCTGACCTCCTGACGCTTGGTGATGGGAGGTACGAGGTTATCAGTCTCATAAGTAGCCTGCAGGGTGAAGGGAATATCGCCCCAGTAGCTCAGCAGCTCATGATAGAACATGGCGCGCATCACCTTGGCCTCACCCATCATATGGGTCAGCATCGTAACCTTAGGTACCTGAATGGTGGTGACGGTTCCGTCTTCAGCCTCAGAAACGCCATCTTGTGTTCCTTCGGCATAGATGCTGCTGTTCTTGAGGTTATAGATGAATTCGTTAGCGGTCTCTACAGCTGAGTAGAGGTTATTCCAGAGTGACTCAATGTTGCTGGCATCAGAGCGAACATCAAAACGACGGGGCTGGTTACCAGCAGCCGACTCGTTGGCGTTTGCATAGAAGTCAACATCGCTGTTCAGTTGGAATGTGTTATAGAGGTTGTTACCGAACAGGTTGTCAGAGCAAACCTTGGCATAGACTCCATACAGTGCAGTGCGTGTCTCGCCTTCGGAGCCGTACACCAAATCGGTGCTTGCCGCGTTGGAGGCAGGATCTACATCCAGATAGTCGTTGCACGCTGTCAACGATAACACGGCCAGTCCACTGATTAATATCTTATTGATTTTCATATTGTTTCAATTTCTTTAATTGTTCACTTTTCGTTTAGAAAGTTACGTTAACACCGAAGGAGAATGTACGGGCACGTGGATAGCGGTTGTAGTCCATAGAAGGAGTCAGACCAGACTGTACGTCAACCTCAGGATCGTAACCGGAATACTTGGTCAGGATAAAGAGGTTAGATGCAGAAGCATACACGCGTACCTTATTAATAAATAAACTCTTGACGATGTTCTTCGGCAAGGTGTAGCCGATTGTTACATCCGAGCAGCGGATGAATGAGCCATCCTCAACAAAAGCATCCAGCATGATATTGGTTACCACGTCACCGGGGTTCCACATACGGGCGTTGGCATTCATGTCACGATAGAGTCCGGGCATACCATCAAGGTTACCATTCTTGTAGAGACTCTCACCAGTGATGTCATGTCCGCTCAGGTCGGTGAAACCATTGGGTGCAGAATAACGCCAGCGTCCATCAGCATACTTGGCATCAGCATTCCAGAATGTGTTCTGGCTGCTTGAAGAGCTTGCCAGCGCGTAAGCTGTAGCATTGTAGACATCGAAATCAAGCATGTAGGTGAAGTTGGCTACGAAGTCGAAGTCCTTCCACTGACCGCTCAGACCGAAACCACCCTGCCACTTCGGAGTGGTGCGTCCGATGACGGTCTTATCGTTAACGTCAATCTGTCCGTCACCGTTCAGGTCTCTGATCTTAATCTTACCAGGCATGGTAGAGTAACCAGAGTGTGAGTTAGCCAGCACACCATTTCCTGAGTTGCCCTCATAACCATCGGTAATAGTACCTCCGACGAGGATGCCATTGACAGTACCCTTGCCCTTTGGTGTGGCAGTATAGGTGGTTGTGTTGGGGTAGGTGAACTCATCCCAGGTGTAAAGTCCGTCATAAATGTAACCATACATCAGACCCAGCTCACCGCCAACCTCCAAGAGGTAGTCGTTCTCATCGCTGGACTTCCAGGCTCCAGCGTGGTTGAAGATGCGTGTATCAGTTGCATTTAGCTCCTTGATGGTCATCTTGTTGTGACCCAGCGTGAAGTTGGCGCTCAGCACATAGTCCTTACCGCGCAGAATGTCACCGTTAACGGTCAATTCCCAACCGTTGTTGGCCACCTTACCGATGTTCTGCATCTGACGGGTATAACCGGCAACACCAGGGATTGGTGACTGATAAAGCAGGTCACGGGTGGTGTTCCAGTAGAACTCAGGAGTAATGGTCAGACGACCGCCGAAGAGTGAGATATCCAGCGCCAGGTTGCGGGTAATAGTGGTCTCCCACTTGATGTCCTTGTTAGGATAGTTAGAGGGGATTCCATAATAGAGCTCGCCATTTGACGAGGTAGTTGAAGCAAATTCAGGACCACCCGAGTTGTTGGTGGTGTAGAGGAAGCGCCAGAGGTCATCGCTGATATTGTTGTTACCGGCAAGACCGAAGGCTGCACGCAGTTTCAACTGATCAAGCCACTTCACGTCCTTGAGGAACTTCTCCTTGTTGATAACCCATGCACCAGAAACTGATGGGAAGTAACCCCACTGGTTGCCAGAAGCGAACTTCGAGCTACCATCAGCACGGAATGTGGCAGACAGCAGATATCTGTGATCCCAGTTGTATGAAACCTGACCGAAGAAAGAAGCGGTACGGTTTGGTGTAGAACGGAGGGTATAGGTACCCTGAGCGTAAGGCTGACCGAGAGCCATGTTGTTGATGGCAGTCTCAGCATCGATACCTTTATCGAAGAGGTGAGCCGTCTGCTTGTTCTCCTTATAACGGGTATGGTAGATTTCCTGACCCAGCAAGAACGAGAAGTTGTGATTGTTCTTCAGTGTCATGTCGTAGCTGGCCGTGTTGGTCCAAGTGTAAGACTCAACAGTACGCTTGGTCAGTTCTGCTACAGGCATCTGCTGGTGAACAGCACTCTGGCCGGTAGAGGTCAGCCAACCATAGTAACGCTCCGTGTCGCGGAAAGAAATGGTGTAGTTACCCTCAGAACGCAGTACGAGACCTTTGATAGGAGTCCACTTCAGGGCGAACTGGTTAGCAAAGGTATACGAATGCTTCTTCTGTGTATTGGTAGCAATATCAGTAACAGGGTTGGTCAAGTTGAAACGTTCGCGGTCAGCGTCGGTATCCATGATAGAGTAGTTACCCCATCCGCGAAGACCAGAAGTAGGCTGGAAGCGGAGTACACGGTCAACCAGACCACCGGAACCGATTTGTGAACCACCGGCACCTTCGTCACGACGATAGGTCAGTTTGGGGTTGTAGGTCAGCTCCAGGTTCTTGGTAATCTTGGTGTTCAACTTGAGGTTGACGTTGGTACGGCGTACACCTGAACCAAGGATGATACCCTTGTCCTCAGTCTGAGTTAGAGAGAGGTTGAAGCGGGTGCTCTCGTTACCACCACCAACAGTAACGTTGGCTGAATAGCTCATAGGATGGTTGCCTAATACCTGATCCTGCCAGTCATTGGTTGGCATAGAGTAGTAAAGGGCGTTATCCTTGGGGTTACCGAAGTCACCACGGAAAGCCTTCTGCCAGCTGTCGCGGGCACCGCCACCGTTGCTGGATGCACGGTCGTACATCAAGTCAACAAACTGTCCGGCATTCATGATGTCCAATGAACGAGCCAGTGAAGAAACACTCAGACGGCCGTTGAATGAAACCTGTACCTTACCTTCCTTGGCGCTCTTGGTAGTTACGATAACAACACCGTTACCACCCTTTGCACCGTAGATAGCGGTCAGAGAGGCATCCTTCAGTACGTCGATTGATGCGATATCCGTAGGAGGAATATCGTTGATGTTTGCTACCTGGAAACCGTCGACGATGTACAGAGGATCGTTCGACTGGGTTACTGACGTCGCACCACGTACGCGGATATTGATGTCGGCACCAGGCTGACCGTCGGTAGTCGTAATCTGCACACCGGCAATCTTACCTGCCAAAGCCTCGGCAGCTGATGATACGGGAACTACAGCCAGTTTAGCACCAGAGACTGATCCGACAGAACCGGTCAGGTCTTTACGGGCCTTGCTGGTGTAACCTACGACAACGACTTCCTCGAGGGCAGCATTGTCGTCCTGCAGTTTAACTTGCATGTCGGGACCTGCA
>JAEEGL016135434.1_pt1 | contig 10575 bp, 8 predicted proteins | sample 9134231 | NCBI WGS metagenome assembly JAEEGL01 (sample SAMN16246548, study PRJNA631951) | gut metagenome | biome: gut microbiome; feature: rumen; material: fiber-attached | host: Bos | place: Iran: Karaj | collected 2018-10
ATACGATGTCAAAAGAGGACTTCGTGATCTAAATGGTAAGGGTGTACTTACAGGTCTTACCAGAATATCAGAAATAATCGCCAAGAAAAATGTTGATGGCAAGGAAATACCGGCTGATGGTGAAATCTATTTTAGAGGCTATGATGTTCATCAGCTTGTTGATGCAGCAGTTAAAGAGAAGAGATTTGCATTTGAGGAATGTGCATATCTTTTACTATTTGATAAGCTCCCTACGGGAAAAGAGCTGTTTGAGTTCGAGAAGCTTCTTGGAATATACAAGAGTCTTCCCACGAGCTTTGTTCGTGATGTAATCATGAAGGCTCCCAGCAGAGATATGATGAATACTCTTGCAAGGAGCGTACTAACACTGTATTCATACGACGATCATGCTGATGATGTGTCACTTCCCAATGTCCTGAGGCAGTCGCTTCAGCTCATCAGCATGTTCCCACTTTTATCAATATATGGTTATCATGCCTATAATCACTATCATGAGGGCAATTCTCTTATAATCCATCCACCAAAAGAGGAATTGTCTACAGCAGAGACTATTCTGTATCTGCTTCGTCCGGACAGTAAGTACACTGAGCTTGAGGCAAGACTTCTTGATATCTGCCTTGTGCTTCACATGGAGCATGGTGGTGGTAACAATTCAACTTTTACCACTCACGTTGTCAGCTCTTCGCTTACAGATACATATTCTGTAATTGCAGCAGCTATCGGCTCCTTAAAGGGACCTCGTCACGGCGGCGCCAACATCAAGGTTGTCCATATGTTTGATGATATTGAGGCTAATGTGAGCAACTGGGAGGATGAAGATGAAGTCAGGGCCTACCTTGACAAGATCCTCAATAAGGAGGCCTTTGACAAGGCTGGTCTTATCTATGGTATAGGACATGCTATTTACTCTAAATCTGACCCAAGAGCTGTGATTCTAAAAGGATTTGTAGAAAAACTTGCTGTTGAGAAAGGCAAGGAAAAAGAGCTGGCTCTTTATAAGATGGTTGAGAAGATTGCGCCTGAACTTATTGCCGGAGAAAGAACTATGTATAAGGGAGTCAGCGCGAATGTGGACTTCTACTCAGGCTTTGTTTACAGAATGCTCGAGCTTCCTGAAGAGCTTTATCCTACTATCTTTGCGATTGCGAGAATTGTAGGATGGAGCGCCCACAGAATGGAAGAGCTTGCCAATAACGGTAAGATCATTAGACCAGCATACATGGCTATAGAACCAAGGAAAGAATACGTTGATATGACAGACAGAGACTGATCGTATTTATGTAGCAGAGTAATGTGTTTGGACGATACAGATGTATCTGTTTATATGGAGGAAATCAATGGAAGCTGTATATCAGGGTGCGGAGAGTATACTTCGTTATGTTGTAGAGTTTTCGACACTTCTTCTTGAACTTTTTGGAATCTGTATTCTTGTGTTTACTGCAATCAAGAGCTTTATTTATTGGCTCAAAAAGGATGAGTCAATAAGGCTTGGGCTCGCACAGGGGATAGCACTTGCTCTTGAATTCAAGCTTGGAGGCGAGGTGCTTAGGACTGTAGTGGTTCGTGACTGGGCAGAACTTGGAATTCTTGGCGCGATCATTACCTTGCGTGCTGCGCTTACTTTCCTTATCCACTGGGAAATCAAGAATGAGAAAAAGGCCCTGGAACCAAAGATATAAGTATAATAAAGCCCTTAAGCAAAAAAGCTTAAGGGCTTATTTTTTGAAATATCTATTACAGATCAAAGGTTATATTTTGCTGCGATGAGAGGAGCAACCTTAGATGAACCGATACGGCTGCATCCAGCCTCTGCGTATGCAAGTGCATCCTCGATTGTTCTGATACCGCCGGCTGCCTTGATCTTAACATCAGGACCGATGTGCTTTTTGAAAAGCTCGATGTCAGCAAGTGTAGCACCGGCTGAACCAAAGCCTGTAGATGTCTTGATGTAATCAGCCTTAACCTCTGTGACGATCTTGCAAAGCTCGATCTTTTCCTCTTCAGTGAGGTAGCAAGTCTCGATGATTACCTTAAGGAGCTTGTCACCGCAAGCTTCGCGGATCATCTTAAGCTCTTTTCTTACTTCATCATATCTGTGATTCTTGACATCACTGATATTAACTACTGTGTCAATCTCTTCAGCACCGTCAGCGATTGAATCCTGAGCTTCAACTACCTTGGAGTGAGCTGAGTTGTAACCAAGAGGGAAACCGATTACTGTGCAGAGCTTAAGGTTATCGCCATATTTGTCGTGTACTCTCTTAAGATATGTCTGAGGAATACAAACAGTAGCTGTACCATATTTAACAGCCTCGTCGCAAAGAGAAACGATGTCCTCCCATGTAGCATTAGCCTGAAGCTGTGTGTGATCGATAAGCTTTAAAATATCTTTTTCTTCCATAACAGAATCTCCTTCGTATAAATTAGCAGATACTAAAAACGCCGTCCGCCATTTGAATCTACACAATTATATCACATAACATAATTAATTCCATGAGTATCAAATGACAATATGTGAGACGGCTCAAACCACAATATTTATGGTCTTTTTATTATTTAGGTACAAAAAATGGTATATGATAATAATGCAAATCGATTACGAAAACGTTTGAGGAGGGAAATTATTATGAAAAAAAGAATTTTAGCTTTACTTATGACAGGAGCCATGGTTTTATCTGCAATGGGATGTGGCGCTCAGGTCGAAACAGAGCAGACATCTGATATTACTAATGAAGAAGTGGCTCTGGCAGATACAGTAGAGGCTTCCGAAGAAGCATCTCAGGAGGTAGGTATTGCCAATCCCTGGAGAGACATTACATATGAAGAAGCTAATGCGACTGTAGGTAAGCTCTTTAAGGCTCCCGAAGGAGCAACAAATGTTCAGTGGAGTATATGCGATTCAGTAGCTGATCCTTCAGGATTCCCCGGACCAATAGTTCAGCTCACCTATGATCTTGACCATTATAGTGTAACAGCAAGAGAGCAGGCAACAAGCGAAGATGCAGAAGATATCTCCGGAATGTACTACGACTGGACTGTTACGGATGAAATGAATTTAGGCTATTGGGCCTATGGCAAAATGCCTGCAAAGTTTTACAGATATATTTCTGATGAGGAATGGGCTGATCTTTGCACTTTCTATGATGTAGAGCTTGGTGCAGCATATTCTTTCTCTGTAGTAGCCAAAGACCTGGATGGCTTTGATATTCAGGCTGTTGTAGAGAGTATGTTTGACCAGGAGACTCAGTATGGTTACAATCCTCTCTCATATATGGATGAGCATGAACCACTTGATATAACAGGCTGCGATACCTTTACTCAGATCGTAGACAAATTGGAGCCTGGTTTTGCCTATGCAAATGCTACAATCGACGGAGTGGACGTTCTTCTTGTGACTGATTATACATTCCATGATCCTGACACAGACAAAGACAATGCTATCGAAGCAGAAATCTTCGCTTATGGAGATGGTGTTCCATATCTTGCAGGTTACGTATCAGCAGGAGGCACAGCATATCCTCTTTCAATTACTGATGGTAAGCTCTTTGTAGGTGGAAATCACTTTATTAAAGAATATGCTTTCATGGGCCAGAAATACATGATGGTTCTTGAAGGAAGCTGGGTAGATTATGATAGTGACGGAAACGGTACATATTATGCTCATTCAGATGTAAGAGAATATGCAGAGGCAGAGGATGATTGCAAGGTGGCTGATGATTCCATTATGACTGACCTTTTCGACCGTTACATGAATGGCGAAGTTATTGATTTCCAGGTTGTTCAGTAATTTAAATTCAGAATAAATACTATATACTCCTGATGTGGACCATATCTTCACATCAGGAGTTTTTTCTTGCAACTATATGTTACTGTGATACAATTCTCTGTAGATTGTTTGACATGGATAACATGTTTTGAGACAAAATAGATTTTCAAAGGAGACAATGATAATGGCTACAGAGAACGCAGTTATCAAGGGCAGACTTTCAGAGCTTCGTGCTCAGATGTCCGCCAGCGGAATTGATTTTTACATGATGCCTACTTCTGACTTCCATAACTCAGAATATTCAGCAGACTTTTTCAAGGTTAGAGAGTACTTCTGCGGATTTGACGGATCAAACGGAACCCTTGTTGTCGGTCAGGATTTTGCCGGAATGTGGACAGATGGAAGATACTTTATCCAGGCTGAGAACCAGATGAAGGGCACAGGGGTAGAGCTCTATAAGATGATGAATCCCGGTGTTCCTACAATTGAAGAGTATCTTTTCCAGAATATGAAAGAGGGACAGACTCTTGGTTTTGATGGAAGAGTTGTTTCAACAAGTATTGGAGAGAAGCTGGAGAAAAAACTATCTGCCAAGAAGATCAGTCTCAAGATAGATAAGGATCTTGCAGAAGCAGTGTGGACTGACAGACCGGCTCTTCCTTGCCATGACATGTATGTTTTGCCGGATGAGCTTTGCGGTAAGAGCTTTGCTGAGAAGCTTTCCGATGTAAGAGCCAAGATGGAAAAGGAAGGATGCAAGGCACATCTTTTATCCAAACTTGATGATATTTGCTGGCTTACAAATCTTCGTGGTAATGATGTTGAGTGCAACCCTGTAGTTCTTGCATATGCTTTTGTTACCATGGATAAGTTCATTCTCTTTGTTCAGGAAAAAGAGGTTACTGCTGACGTTAAGGCATATTGTGATAAGGTAGGCATTGAGCTTAGAGATTATCATGAGATTATGAGTTTTGTTTCAGAGTATAGATTTGACGGAGATATTCTCTATGATAAGAGAAACACCAATTTCCTTACATTCAAGACTCTTAGCGATAAGGCAAAGGCAGCAGGCGTTCAGTTGAAGAACAAAAAAGATCCTACTGAACTTATGAAGGCTGTCAAGAATGACACTGAGCTTAAGAATATCAGAGAAGTATATCTTAGGGACAGTGCTAAGCTTACTGAGTTTATCTATTGGGTTAAACATAACGTTGGCAAGATCGAGATGACTGAGTATACAGCAGCAGAGAAGCTCGATTCAATGAGAGCTGAACTTCCGGGCTTTATTGAGCTTTCTTTCCCTACTATCAGTGCATATAATGCCAATGCGGCTATGGCTCATTATGAAGCTACCAAGGATAATGCGGCAGAAGTTAAGGCACAGGGAATGCTCCTTGTAGATTCAGGCGGAACATACATGGGCGGAACAACTGATGTTACCAGAACTATTGTAGTTGGAGAGATCTCCGATGAGATCAAGAAGCACTATACAGCGACTGTAGCTGGAATGCTTCAGATGGCAGATGCTCTTTTCCTTGAGGGATGCACAGGAAGAAACCTTGATGTATATGCAAGAAGACCACTTTGGGATATAGGAATTGATTACAACCACGGAACAGGACACGGTATCGGCTACATCCTTAACGTACATGAGGGCCCTCACAGCCTTAGATGGAGATATGCAGAAGGCGTTTCAGAAGCAGTTCTTGAGCCCGGTATGATCGTATCTGATGAGCCTGGTGTTTACATCGAGGGCAGTCACGGAATCCGTATCGAGAATATTGTTGAGGTTGTTGAGCGCTCAGAGAATGAGTATGGTAAGTTCCTTGGATTTGACCATCTAACATATGCGCCTATCGATCTTGAGGCAATTGATACCCGCTATATGAAGCCTGAACACGTAGAGCTTCTGAATAAGTACCACAAGATGGTTTATGACAAGGTAAGTCCTCTTATTCAGGATGAAGCTGTTAAGGAATGGCTCAAGGAAGCTACCAGAGCAATTTGATAATATTTAAAACACTAATATTTTCATCATTGTTTAGCAAAATAAAATTAGTGTGAAATATGGCCTGAGCCCCTTGAAAAATAGGAGACTATGACTATAATAAAGTTATAAAAGAACTACAGGTTAGTTCTCCTGGGATGTCCGACAACTCCTGTGTAATTTGAACCTACATTACTTTAAACGGGACACCTACATCATCATTTTTGATGTCACACCTTCGGCCCTGCGCATGCGCAGACCAGCTATGGGAGAGGAAGGCAGAGATTATGGTTGCGGTAACCCACCTGGCGTTAGCTAGGAGTCAAATAACAGGAACCGGCATTTTGGGAATTCTTTTGGAAAATAAAGCAGTCATGTATATGGCTGCTTTTTCCATGTGAGGAGAAAATATGAACATTAAGACTGCGCTTTTTGCTCTTGCAAGAGACTTTTCAGTCAGAATGCAAAAAAAGAATATGCAATCTTATGCCAGTAGTACGGCGTTTTTTCTTATTGTGTCTCTAATTCCTATGCTGATTTTATTATCATCAGTACTCCCTTATACATCGCTTACAGAAGAGGACCTTGTTCGTGTAATGGTGGAACTGACTCCGGATTTTGCCGATGATATTATGGTCAGGATTGTCAGTGAGGCCTATGAGCAGTCAGTGGCATTTTTTTCAATTTCGGCTGTGGTTTCTATCTGGACAGGGGCGCTTGGAATGCTGGCACTTATCAGAGGACTAAATATTATCTACGATGTAGATGAGCGTCGTAATTATTTTTACCTGAGACTGATAGCAGCCTTTTATACAATCGCCATGATAGTTATCGTTCTTATAATGCTTGTGATAATGGTCTTTGGAGATTTTGTCAAACAACTTATCATGAACGCATATCCCCACGTATGGACGGCTATATCATTCTTTGTGAATTTCAAATTTATAATGGTCATTGGAATAGCAACATTTGCTTTTGCTATGATCTATACCTTTATTCCCAGTGCCAGAATGAAATTTATATATCAGCTTCCGGGAGCTCTTTTTTCAGCTATTGTCTGGTATGTCTTTTCCTGGCTTTTTTCTTTATATGTGAGCCTTCCTGATACCTATTCGATATACGGAAGTCTTGCAACACCTGTTATTATGATGTTCTGGCTGTATTTTTGTATTTATATTTTCCTGATTGGGGCTTTTATAAACAGATTTTTCCATCCGGCAGTTAAGGTGCTATACGATGATCATCACAAGAACAGAGTCAGGAAAAATGCCAAGAAAAAGAGTACAAAAGTAATCAGAAAGCATAAGGATAATTATGAATTTAGATAATCTGTAAAAATGCGTTATAATATGATGTAGGTGTCAAAAGATTTTTAGGCACCATAAGATATGGATCTACTCACGATGAGATGGAGGTACATATGAAAATCGGTAAGAATCTGCCCAAAAAGAAATGGGTATCGTACACAATAGCTACATGTTCAGCTGTTATTCTGTATATGATACTATCTAACTTTTCGAGCATAACTGAAGGATTTGGATCACTTTATGGCTACATCAAGCCTGTTGTGAGCGGTATGATAGTGGCTTATATTTTCAATCCGCTTTCCAAGGTTTTTAATGATAAAGTGTTCAGAAAAATGAAAAATGAGAGTGCCAAGTGGAAGCTTTCTGTTTGCTGTACGATCATTGTGATCGTTCTTGCTGTGGTTTTACTCTTTGTTGCACTTATTCCTCAGCTTGCAGACAGCATCAGTACATTTGTGAGCAACGTGGACGGATATGTAGCTACAACTCAGGGAGTACTAAGAGACCTTGAGAAGAATGATACTACAGGCTTGTTTAGCGGAGAACTTGGCGCGTTGGCATCATTTACCGACAAGATCCTGGATAAGATTGGTGAGTATTTCTCTAATAATGTCGGAAATGTAGTAACTACCTCAGCCAGCATAGGTAAGAGTGTGTTTGACGCTGTGATTGCTTTTATTCTTGCGATTTATCTTTTACTCGATAAGACGAGACTTAAAAATGGATTTGCCAGATTTACCAGACTTATCATGAAGCCTGAGAGCCATGAGAATGTAGCAATCTTTTTAGACAGATGTAATAGCATTATTATCAGATATATCAGCTTTGATATCGTAGAGGGAATAATTGTAGGAGCAGTGAATCTGATCTTTATGCTGATTGCAGGAATGCCTTATTCAGTACTTATTTCTGTAATAGTAGGAGTAACTAACCTCGCACCGACTTTTGGACCTATTGTTGGATGCGTTATCGGAGCGTTTATCCTTGTTCTGGTCAACCCATGGTATGCGGTTGCATTTATAGCATTTACAATAGTTCTTCAGACTATAGATGGCTATATCCTTAAGCCAAGACTATTTGGTGAGAGTCTTGGAGTTTCTCCTCTGATGATACTGATAGCAATTGTTGTAGGAGGAAGGCTCTTTGGCGTAGTAGGAATTCTTCTTGCCATTCCTTTTGCGGCTATCATTGATTTCGTCTGGAGGGATTATGTCCTAAAAAAACTTGAGGAAAGACACGCAAAGGTTTATCATAATAAGTAGGGTTACATAACACTCTTTATGGGGGTAATAGAATTATGGATTTTGTTAAAGTAGTTGATACTGCTGTTGGTTTTTGTAAGGATCAGATAAACAAGGCCATGGACTTGTGGGACAGCTTTGATGAAGATCAGAAGAAGCTGCTCATTGGTTGCGCAGTTTGTCTAGTAGCAGTAATTGCTGTTGCAGGAATTGCTTATGGACTTGGAAAGGCTCAAGGGAAGAGGATTGCCCTTGAGGAAGAAGATTTCTAGGATAATATAGAGTGGCATCTGCACTAAGTGCAGATGCCCTTTTGCGTCTTAGGAGCTGCTTTATGTAACGGATGATGGATATTTAAGAGGACTATTATGAAGAAAATACTGCAATTTTTTGGAGCCGTTTTACTTGTAGCAGTTTTTGTTGTCGTAACGCTTATTGCTTATCTGACAATAGATGAGTACAAGCCCGAAGCTGTAGAACAGGTCGAGATCATAGGAACAGCAGGAAATCCGACTGTTACCGGCAAAGAATATACTTTTATGACCTGGAATATAGGCTATGGTGCCCTTGGAGATAATGCTGACTTCTTCATGGACGGCGGCAAAATGGTATATAGCGCAGATGAATCAAGGGTCAGGGAAAATTTGTCAGAAATTGCCAAACGTGTTGACGCTATAAATCCTGATTTCCTTGTGATGCAGGAGCTGGACAGGAATTCTTCCAGATCATATTTTATTGATGAACTTGAGAGATTAAAGAGCGAGGGTGAGTCTGATGTATTTAAGTATCAGAGCAGCTTTGCACCTAACTTCAATGTTTCTTTTGTTCCTCTGCCTGTTCCTCCAATCGGACGTGTTCTTGCTGGAGAGACAACCTACTCATCTCATAAGACAAGTCTTGCAGAGAGGGTTGCGCTTCCATGCCCGTTTAAATGGCCGCTTAGGACCTTCAATCTCAAGAGATGTCTTCTTGTTACAAGATACCCTGTTGAAGAGTCTGACAGAGAACTTGTAATAATAAACCTTCATCTTGAAGCCTACGATTCCGGAGAAGGTAAGATTGCACAGACTAACATGTTAAAAGAACTTATGGATAATGAAGTTGCCAAGGGGAACTACATTATAGTATCAGGCGACTTTAACCAGACATTTTCTAATATTGATTTATCAAAATATCCGGTGCTTGAAGGAAAATGGGAAGCCGGAATAATCAATACAGAAGATTTTAGCAGTACATTCAGTTTTCTGTATGATGATACTTATCCTACGTGCAGATCTCTTGACAGAGTGCTTATAGATGCAGAGGATAAGAGCCCTGAGAGTTTTCAGTACTACATGCTCGATGGATGTATAGTTTCCGACAATATTCAGGTTAATCATGTTGAAACAATTAATACTGAATTTAAGTGTTCAGATCATAATCCTGTGGTAGTAAAATTCACTCTAAAAAGTGAGTAAATTGTATATGAAAACGTTTAAGTTTTGATTGAGCTTAGACGATTTTTCACATATACTAAATATATGGTATTTTTATTACTTGAAAGGGGACAGGAGTTAATGGTACAGAAAAAGAAACGTAATGTTATTGTTGGACAATCGGGAGGTCCTACAGCCGCTATCAACTCATCTCTTGCAGGAGTTTATAGGACTGCGATCGATCGTGGATACCAGAAGGTATACGGAATGATCCACGGCGTTCAGGGCCTGATGGAAGGAAGATATGTTGATCTTTCTGAGCATATCCAGAGTGGTTTGGATATAGAGCTTCTGAAGAGAACACCATCTGCATATTTGGGTTCATGCAGATATAAGCTTCCTGAGATTTTCGAGAGCAAAGAAATTTACGAGAAGATTTTTGAGATTCTCGTTAAACTTGAAATTGACTGCTTTATCTACATCGGTGGTAACGACTCAATGGATACCATCAAGAAGTTATCAGATTACGCTATTATCACAGGATCAGATATCAGATTTGTAGGATGTCCTAAGACAATCGATAACGATCTGGCTCTTACAGATCATACTCCTGGATATGGTTCAGCGGCCAAGTACATTGGAACATCAGTAAAAGAGATTATCAGAGACAGCTGGTCTCTTGAGACAAAGAGCGGACAGGTAATCATCGTTGAGGTAATGGGTAGAAATGCCGGATGGCTTACAGGCGCTACAGCTCTTGCAAAGGGTGAGGACTGCGATGGACCTGATGCAATCTACCTTCCTGAGCTTCCTTTCGATATGGATGCATTCATCAAGAAGATCAAGAATCTTCTTAAGA
>JAEEGL016949084.1_pt1 | contig 10575 bp, 11 predicted proteins | sample 9134231 | NCBI WGS metagenome assembly JAEEGL01 (sample SAMN16246548, study PRJNA631951) | gut metagenome | biome: gut microbiome; feature: rumen; material: fiber-attached | host: Bos | place: Iran: Karaj | collected 2018-10
ACCGAGCCGGAAGGCGAGACCACGGGTTCGCGCTTTATCGGCTATTTAATGTCGATCCAAATTCCTGTATCTCTCATAACGGAATCCGGTACGGCTTTATAGAAACGCTGCGCTTCTTCATTTGAGGCTGTCAGCGCGATCATTGTATCTACGTTCCGCTCTTTCAGCATTTTTCTTAATGAATCCATCAAAGCCTGCGCGACACCGTTATGACGATAACTCTTCAGCACACAGATCCAGTCAAGATATGCCTTTACGGAACCGTCAAAACGGCTCTTTATCATTGAAGAATCTATTCTGCCGACTACTTTATTATCCGAATATGCCAACAAAGATATGGAATCATCAAAAGAGGGGTCGTCAAAGCTTCTGCTGACGCTGCTCAGATATTCATCGTTGATCTCCCAGCCCCAAAAGTCCTCTTCTGTGCGAAGTTCCTTTTCAAACTGAACCACATCTCCGATCCTGTCTCTGGTATACGGTCTGACCTCTGTAACCATTTCGGCGTTTCCCTCTATCGCGATCACTTCCAGCCCTTCAGCTCCGAAGCGCTCCTTACCAGTATTGCATCCACTTCCGCCGCGCCTTTCACGTAGGGGCTCAGCTTCTCCGCGGATCTTCCGATCCCGCTGCCGCCTGAAGTCGCGAAAGCATATACTTTTTTCCCGGTCCAGTCATATCCTTTGCAGAATGTATTCACCACATTCGGAGCGCTGCCGTACCATATCGGGAAACCGATGTATACGACATCATATTTGTCAAAATCTGCAACTTTGCCACGCACCGGGACATCCTTTTTGCCGAGCTTCTCCCTGTTGCATCTTGCCAGCGGATTTGTCCATTTGATATCTGCCGCTGTATAAGGCGGATCCGGGACGATCTCAAAAAGATCCGCTCCTGTCTCTTTTGCAAATTCTTCCGCGACTCTCTTAGTCGTTCCTTCCGCACTGAAAAATGTGACTAATGTGCTCATACTTCAATACCTCCTGTATTTATAACTTAAATAATACGTCCTGATAAACGAATATCTGTCTGCCGTCAGATACCTGTGCAAGCTTCATCCGCCGGTTCAGCCCTCTTCATTCCTGTTGATCAGCCAGGCAAATGCTCTGGCTGTTCTGAGATCCGGCTCTTTAAAATGGTTTCCCTTGTTCCATTCCAGAATGCAGTCAGTTCCGGCTGCCTGCAGAATTGCACAGCCCTCGCGGATAGCATCTCCGACCCGCGCCATAACGGGATTTCTCGTTTTCTCTTCCCTGTCGCCCAGGCTTAAATAAACTGCCGGTACCAAAACGGAATGTTCTCTCATGTAATCCGTAAAGCCCGGAAACCAGATCGAAGGCGACGCCGCGGCGATCCCGTCAAAACATTCATTTTGATACCCTGCCCACAGCGCGAACAGTCCGGCAAGAGAATATCCGCCTATGAAGATCTTTTTACCCCCGTCTCCGCAGGTCTCATCCAGCACCTCTTCAAGCAGATATTTAAGTGTATCCTCCGCCCGGCCGCCGAAACCCTCGTTCCCGAACACGGCCGGCGCCGTCCATGGCGAAAGATCATTATTCCAGCTGTTCACCTTCACGGCTTTAAGGCAAAAGTCCTTCCCGCCGGTCAGCTCACGGATATACGAGACCTCCTGCCCGATCACTTCCATGTCATGGTCATCGGTCATCTGGAGAAGAAGAACGTCCGCTTCCGGGGCTCCGTATGTATAAATATCCATTCCCACTATTCTCCCGGCAGTCAGCAATTAATACCTGTTTATTTTAAGGAATTCCAGAAGAAGATCCCCGGCGATCTTTGAGCCCTGGATATAACTGCCGTGATCCTCTCCGTCCAGCAGCAAAAGCGTGGAATTCTTCAGGTGTGCGGCAAGCTCCTTTGTATGTTTCTCAGGGATGACGTCATCCGTACCCGCAAGCACCAGCACAGGCGTTTCGATGCCTTCCAGATCTTCGGCTTTCAGATCCGGCTCGTTCAGCATGAGCTCCATCAGCGGCATGGGCTTATCAGCTGCTGCGAGCGTTTCCTTAATGAATGCCTCAAATACCGGATCGAGTCCTTCCCCGTTGAAGTTCGCTCCGCAGATCACACTCGGCCCTAAAGTTCCCGGATGAGCCAGCTCAAGATAAAGAAATACTATCCCTCCGTCGCTCCATCCGAAGAACGCGGGCTTTTCAAGTCCGAGTTTTTCGATAAACTGATATACATCCTCAGCCATATCCGCATAATGATATTCCGGCAGCGGAGCGTTCGCGCCCTGTCCTCTGGAATCCAGAGCGTAGACCTTATAGCCCGAGGCCGCAAGCTGTTGTATCTGCACATAAAACGTCTGGTGGCAGTCGCCGTTTCCATGCACAAGTATTACCGGTTTTCCCTCCCCGGCTTCTTCATACAGGATGGAAACTCCGTTCACTTCTATCGTTTTATGCCCGCCGATGCATTTTACATTTTCCGGTCTGAATTCGCCAAGCCTTGAAAGGCTTTCCATTTCGAATGACATATAATGGCTCCTTTCGTTCTACTCCGCCTCACGGCAGACGATCCTTTGTTTTTTTGTTTTATATAACAGTACCACAAACAATCCCACGCTCATGACGAGCATGCCGATAAGGCAGCCTTTCGGCGAGAGCATTGCGATCATTACTATTGCTCCGGCAATCAGGGCGCAGCCGGCAGCGATCTTTTCGGCGGCTGTCCAGAGCTTTCTTTTATAATATACGCTGTTCAGGAACATGCCGGCAAAATACAAAAGCGAAGCGCCCAGCATCATATTCGTTACCGTCTGCCCGTTTATTTCGTTTTCCGCTATGAGATTCGTGGCGGCCGTAATGACATTCAGTGCGATAACCATCGCGTAGTGGCTGAACATCAGCATGAACCCTCTTGTATCAGCATGTCTGTCGATCATGTAATGATTATGGATGACGTAGCATCCGAACAGCATGATGATTATCAAAAACACAAAAACCGAATGACGGCCGAAACTTTCAAGCGTGAAATAAGCCCCGGCGGAAACTATCATTTCCCCGAAAGTGACTATGGTAAGCAGCTCAAAACGCTCCGTCAGATGCGGGAAATCCACGATCTCCTTATTGAATTCTTTTCGTACAATTATCGGTAAAAACGCACCCGAAAAAACCGTGATATTCAACATTACCAGAGGCAGCGTATCAGGGATGGGAAGTACGAACAGCAGGGAATTTACGGCATATATACCCGCATACGTGAAAAGCATTTTCGAAAACCTTCGCGCAAAAGCGGTTCCTGCCGAATTCTCTTTTGCCTTTATGGCATAAAGCAGCGCGATATCTCCGAGCAAAATGATCATAACGTTGCAGAAAGGCTGGTATGTCTGTTCGGAATCAACGCCTATAATATTGGACATGAAAAGCGCGGCCATCATGTTAAGAGCCATAACGACATTTTCATACCACCTGCCCGAAGCGAACCGGTTATTATAATTCGTCTGGTAAAGCCACGCCTGCAGCACAATAAATGCCGTAAGCAGATGGAGCCATACCGCCTGTGCCGGCACCACGCTGTTTTCCGGATGTTCAAGAACACCGGTCATATGCGACACAGCGTAAACAAATGTCAGGTCATAAAAAAGCTCGAATAAGGTGACCGGTTTACCTTTGAATGTTACCATTTCTTCGGCTCTTTTCCTGTCCTGCTCCCTGAGTTCGCGGTTTGCCTGTCTTAGATAAGCCGCCCTTCGCGCAGCTTTTTCCCGCCATTCATTATTCATTTCTCTTACCTTTTTTCGACAGAAGATGAGTGCCTTCCCATAACTGCGGGATTCCGTTCCGAGATGATCAGTCCGGACAGCGCCAGCACTATGCCGACGACCGCAGCCCAGGTGACAGGCTCCCCCAGTATCAGCGCAGCAGTCACCGTAGTGACCACAGGAGTAACATAAATATATACGCTTGTCTTTACCGGCCCTATGGCTCCCGTGGCGTAATTCCACATTATGAAGCAAAGCGAACAGGCCACAATGCCTAAAAACAGGAGGTTAAGCAGATTTACCGGCCGGAAGATCTCTTCCGCCGTTACATGAAAGCCCTGCCAGGCAACTATCGGCAGCATGAAGGCGATCCCGTACAGGAACATCCGCCTTGTCACCCTGATCACGTCATATCCCATGTCCATGACTTTCCTTGAAAACAATGAGTAAAATGACCAGCACAGCGCAGCCATTACCGCCAGAAAATCGCCGAACGGATTTACCGCGAATTCAGCGTTCCCGTTGAAATTCAGGAAGACCACTCCGGTCATCGCGATGATAAAACCGAAAATGAAATTGCGGCTTAGGACCCTGTTTTTCCGGTTGATCAGCTGCAGTATAAGCCCCGTAAAAAACGGCGCCACCGATATGATAACTCCGACATTCGTCGCCAGGGTAAACTTAAGCGCAAAATGCTCGAGATAATAATACGCCGTTATCCCCGTCACTCCCGCGCCGAGAAAATACAGCTCTTCCTTCAGGTCTTTCAGTTTTAAGATATGCGGCGACATTATGAAAAGCACGATGAACCCGATCACAAATCTGATGAAAAGGATCTCTATGGGTTCAAATGTCCGGAGCAGTACTTTTGTGGAAATATAGGTCGTCCCCCAGACGCCGACGCTTAATGCCGCCAGGATATGTCCGTAGAATCCGGTTTTTCTGTTTGCTGTATCCATACAGAAATAATTATCGTTTTACAAATGCTGTATAAGTATCACCGCGCCGGAAACCGCTACAAAGCCATATATGATCTTCGGCAGTTTTTCAGCGTTTATTCTATATAATATCTTAAGTCCGGCCGTCTTGCCTATAAGGATGCCGACGATCCCTATAGCCGTTACCGGAAGCAGGTCAAATGTGTAGATCCCCAGATGCATCCTGCTTATCGTATTTATAAGGCTCGTTATGGCAAAGAGCCCCTGCATGTTCCCAAGGTATGACTCTTTTGAATCCGTAGCCGCTACGAAATAGGGAGCAAGCATGGGCCCGCCTATGCCGAACATTCCGGAGCACACCCCCGAGACCGCGCCGCAGATGATCCCCGCGGCAATGCCCGGCCTTACACTGGCTTTTTTCACGAAAATAAAGAAGTACAATGCCAGGATGATCAGGAAACTGCCGAAGAGCACATAGAGATGATCCGCCTTTATCTTCTCAACGAAATGTATGATCGTAAAGCTCGTCGCAAAAAAAGCTATGGTGGGCGCAAGGACAACTTTGGGATCTATATATTTCCTGAATTTCCAGGTCAGGGCTATGTTAAGTCCGAGCGATATGGAAGTGGTAAGTGCCGGGGCCTTTATTATCCCGAAAACATACGGGAAGATCAGCATCATCACGATGCCGCTCCCGAACCCGGTCACTGTCTGGATCAGCCCGCCAAGGACTGTTATTAAAAATGCAACAAAATAAAGCATGTTTCTCCCGCTTTACTGTTTTTGATCTACAGCTCCGCCGGCTCGACGCCGTAGCCTTCAAGCTTTGCCTTTATCTTCTGGTGCATGATCTCCAGCTCTTTTATTTCCGTCATGATCCTGTCTTTTACCTCTGTTTCGGAAGCTGCGTTATACTCCTCCCAAAGCCTTACCAGATCGGCATTGCAGGCCATATAGGTAAAACGTGAAGCCGTAACGAGCTCATATTCCTTCTCCCATTCGGCCTTGTCTTTCGCCGGTCTGCGCATATAGTCGGCAAACGGGTAGAGTCTGAACTCTTTTCCTGCTGTCATAAGATCAAAAACGGTCAGGCGCAGGTCGTCGCCCTCATCCTTTATCCTGCTGTTCCACCTGGACGAATCGAGCTGCATAAGCTCTTCGTTCTTTTTTAATTCTCCGCGGACCGTATCGCAGTATTCATAATATTTTTCCAGATCGAAATCCTCACCGGTTCCGATCTCGTCAAATTCAAGATAGCGCAGGAAGGCGTGCGACCTTGAAGCTCTGTAAAGATAGTTTTCCGCCGGCTTCATCAGCGCAAGGAAACAAAGCGTGCTGCGAAATTCCTGTTTAAGCTTCCACTTCCCGGGAGCATATTTTTCAAGCAGCTCATTTACGCTGTCCGTGAATTTATTTATTCTGGCCTGTCTGGCTTTGACATCCCCTTTATCATCAGCAAAAAGCTCTTTGAACAGCTCCCTTACAGTCTCCGGTTCATGTTCAGCGATCTCAAGGATCCCCTGCGTAGGCTGTGCCGTCCTGTCTTCTATCACACGCAGCGATCCGCTGACCGCGTTTTTGAACATCCCGGCAAAATCCGGCGCGTCGATATCGAAGCGTTCCTGAAAGCTGGTAAGCGCGAGCCATTTGGAATCTTCAAAGTTATCGAAGCCGTTTATCATATCGGCTTTTGCAATATATTTATTAACTATACCGTTTAATCTGTCTGTATTCATTTATTCCCCCAGAGTGTAACAGAGGCTGCCGCACTATATGTATAATGCGACAGCTTCTTGTCACACTTTCAACTGTTTTCTCAGGCCAGAGAGCCCATCGGATCCCAGGGATCCAGAACGATCGGCTCTGTTTCAAAGGCTTCTCTCTGTTCATCGGAAAAATACTTCTTATTGAGAAGGATCTGGTAAACGAACTCGGAGAACCAGGCGTCATCCATAACATAATAACCCTTGTCACCGCGGTCCTCGCCCCAGCTGTTCTCGACCTTCCACTTTACGGGGATCTCTTTTCCGTCTTTTTCTACAAGATCCACACCGGTGATAACCATCGCATGAGTCATGAGGCTCTCGCCGTAATCCAGACGCTCCGCTTTTGTCATCGGAAATTCGGTGCTGAAAAGCCTGTCTATCTCCAGAACATCCATGGTAAGGAAACCGTCTTTTTTCTCGGAGAACTGTCCGACATCGCTGCCGAACCAGACAAGCTGTCCGTCCTTTAACTGCCTGATGACAAGATCCTTCAGGTCCTCTATCGGCAGATTCAGATATTTTACCGGATAAGCTCCGCCGCGCACACTGCCTAAATATTTAACCGTATATGTCCGCCCGAAGGGTTTGTCGTCTGTAGGCGCATTTATGACAGTAACCATATCGTCAAGGTTAAGGCCTACATATTCCTGGTAGAACTTCTGCGGGGTGATGGGTCCTATGCGGTAGAAATTCTTATCCTTATCGCGCACTTCCCATGTGAATGATGCGGGCGGCTTGCCGAGAGAGATGACCAGCATGCGGTAGATCGTCTCCATCATATCGTCCTTCATGTCACGGAGTTTGTCGTCGTCTTCTCCCGCTTCATGAGCCTGCCTTAATTTCATCGCGAATTCGCGAAGCTTCAGGGTAATATATTTTCTCAAAAGGGCGGTATCCGAAGATACATTCGTCTCGGGCATTTTATCCTTCGGTACAACACCGTATTTTGCGATGATGCTGCGGAACATATCCCACTGCCCGCCGTCTCCTACCGGATCCGAAAGAAGCCAGGCTACCTCGCGGCTCTTAAGCGGCAGATCCGCTGTTTCAATTATATTTTCAAGAAAATAATTGCTTTTTTCGAGCTTATCCCAGAACAGTGTATAGTTCTGTGAAAGCTCCATATTTTCGAGGTTCAGCTTTTTCATGACCTCGACTCTCATTACATTCAAAGCTGCGAACATCCAGCAGCGGCCGGATCTCTTCTGATCAGTGACCTTTCCGGATTCCACATTGATGGAGAATTCATGCTGGTGAATGGCCGCCGTATCGTGACTTACGGCTGCCTCGCCTATGCCTACACGGGTCACGGCGTTTTCCGCAACACGGTTGAGCGGCGACGCATCATACGTCTGCTCAAATATCAGGATGTCTTCAAAACCGATCGATTGATTCATAATTTATATGCTCCTTTACAAGTTTATTATCATTAGTCTTCATACCATCTCGGCTGGTCGGGATGCTCAATGTTGAGCATGTGTTCATAATGGCCGGCGCCGGCAAGTGAGACCAGATCTATCCTTATGCACACATCGCCTTTTTTGTTATAAAACGGCTGTCCGGTCAGAACGTTTTCCACAGTTGAAGAAGTTGCACTGGCCTGGGCGAGCTGACCTTCATACTCGCTTCTGTTCGGCGCGCCGATCATATATACATTTGTGAAATAATATTGTATCGACGCCTGCGCAGCGGCAATATAAGAGGCTTCATCAAACCCTTTACGTGAATAGATCTCCTGGCCTGACAGGCGCGTATGATCATTCATATCAACACTGTATATCACACACTCATCACGGCCTGTCGACTCAGGATATTTATATGTATCGATAACCAGTGTAAGCACGTCGTTCGAAACATAATAAGTATAACTGATCTTCCCGTATTTGACATCTACATACGAATCTCCGGACATGGACTGCTGCCGGGCTTCATTAAGATATCCGCCATGCAGCGCCATGATCTCGCTGTTTATCTGAGCTACGTCCGCGCCGTCAAGATTGATCTGCGGGATCCTGTAGGTATAGATCTCGCTGTGCGCGGGATAGGTAAGATCCTCAGCGATCGCGTCAGTCACAAGGCCTTCCAGATCCGCAGCCCATTTATCTGACTCACTGGCATATCCCGCCTCTGACAGCTCCGGAAGCGCTTCCCACTCCACGCTGTCATAAAGCAGTTCTCCCGGAGAATTCTTCGCCGTAAAATAGACCGTATCGTCAAATACCTCTTCCCTGGCAAATACCAGACCTTCTCCCGGCATATTCCTGTCAAGCGCCGCCTGGTAATCGCCGCTCAGATCATCGAGCGTAAGGCCGACTCCCCAGGTCTGAATAAGATCGCCGACCCCGTTCGGCGTATAGCCGTGCATCGATAATACCGACGTCATCGCCCCGGAATCCGCTTCGGCGATAACGCCTGTTACCAATGAAGCGTGTTCATCGCCGCTGAAGACCGTATATTTTACTTCCAGAGGATCGGTAGTGCGGTATGCCAGGTTGCAGTAATAATGCCCGTTTTCCAACCGGCAGGCGCTGAACTGGGTCTTTTTTACGTCGAACGCACCGCCTGTCTCCGGAGTGTAATAATCAAATGTGTCTATACAATAAGAATCGGTAATATGCCCGTCTTCATCAAGAGTACAGAACCAGACAGAATGCCTGACCCGGCCAGCTGAATCTGTCGTTTCATGACGGAAGAAGCCTGCGGTCTCTTTTTCCGCGATCTCCTCCTCGACAACAGAACTCACCACAGAGCTCTCTACGTACGGCTCCTCTGCCGGAAGGCTTTCGGAGCTGGTCTCCGTCGGCGGTACTTCCTCAGGCTCGTTCTCAACGACCTCTGTCGGCGGTATCTCTTCTTCCGGTTCTGCGGCTGCCGCCTCTGTCAGAGCTTCCGGCGGCGCAGTCACTTTTTCTATATAGCTCGGCGATCCAGCCACAGCCGCGGTGATAACAGAGGCTGACGAAAATACGACCAGTACTGAGACCAGTATGCTGTAAAGATGCGAAAGCAGAAAATCGCGTATAAGGTTGAAAAGAGAATCCGAGATCTTCTCTTTTAATTTATCTTTCGTATGCCGTATGAGAAAAAGCTTCAGATTGCTTTGTTTCGGATGAAGCTTTTTATGGCAGTGCCGGCATTTTATGTCCCCGTCATTATTTTCGGTACCGCAGTAAATGCAGTATATCTTCTTTCCGTTTTCCATGAGCGTCTTCACTTCCTGCTATTTACGGAGCGCGTACATCGTCAGTTCCTGTTTACCGGTACTTACCAGATATTTAACTGTGCTGTCCGGATACAGGGCGATGCCCTCACCTATGCTGTAAGTCTTTGTTTCCAGCACCTCGTCCGTAACGGTATTTACTGCGGTCAGCTCCAGTTCCTCAGTATTTTTCGGTACATAAAGGGCGACATTAATGCTGTCATGATCCGTAAGCAGATAGTATTCCTTTTCTTCGGTATTGTACTGGACCTCATAGCCGTCGCTTTCCGCGACGCGGAAATTGCTGCCTTTATTAAAAAATCCCCATAATCCGACAGCGGCAATGACCGCAATAACGATGACCCGGAACCAAGTGCTTCCCGTAATTATCGAGCCGTCTACTATGGATTGTATCTTCTCGGCCTTTTCTATCTTTCCGTAGATCGTCATATTATAAGCGGCTTCCTGTTCCTTATCCGTGAACTTTCTGCCGCAGCAGAAGCAATACCTGGCTTCCAGCAGGTTCCCGGACTTGCAGTCCGGACAGGTAAGTTTTCCTTTCAGAAGGTTCGTCTTCCAGTCTGTCCCCGCCTGCTCCGTATCGTCATAATGATCTTCCGTCTGCTCTATACCGCAATACTGATCTTCCGTCTGCGTGACCGCGGGCATGTCAATATCCGGCAGCTTCATTCCGCACGCCGGACAAAAGGCCGAGTCATCAGGTATTTTTTTCCCGCAATAGTTGCAAAACATAGGCTTTCCTTCTATAAGCTTTTAAGTATATCTGTAGTTTTCGCGCCTGTTCTGTTAATTAAATCTATAGTTTTCGCGCCAGCTTCTATTATAAAAAAAAATCCCGGTTTTTCAACCGGATATTCGATCGGTTTGATCAAAACGATTCTCTGTTTCTATGCGTCATCCAATTAACACTGAACTGAAAAG
>JAEEGL010302317.1_pt1 | contig 10574 bp, 11 predicted proteins | sample 9134231 | NCBI WGS metagenome assembly JAEEGL01 (sample SAMN16246548, study PRJNA631951) | gut metagenome | biome: gut microbiome; feature: rumen; material: fiber-attached | host: Bos | place: Iran: Karaj | collected 2018-10
CAAGCGCTAAGTTTAGTCAGGCGTATAACATCTCTAAGACTGATATTTATGACTTCGCTGCTGGTGACAACAGAAAGGGTCTAAAGAAGTGGGAGATAGAGTTAGGTCTTGACCACTTGGAATGGGATAGACCGTGGTATGAACCAATCCCAGACGATAGACTTATAGACTGGTGTGATTATTGCTCTAACGACGTCGTAAGTACAGAGAAGGTGTTCTATCATCTTCAGGATGACTATGAAGCAAGAGTCATATTGGCAAGGCTTGCAGGTGGTACACCTAACGACAAGACTAATTCTTTAACAATCAAGCTTTTAACCCATGGCATTGAGAATCCACAATCTCAATTCGTTTACACTGATCTTTCTACAATTTTCCCCGGGTATGAGTTTCACCCAGAAGGCATACCAAGAGATTTATATTCTACAGAACCAGGGGCAAAGGTTCCTTCCAAGAATAGAACTGGCAAGTCCATCTATATGGGAGAGGACCCATCCGAAGGCGGTTTTGCAAACTGCCCACAGAAGGGTGTGTACTTTAATGTCGGATTGTTTGATATTGCATCGATGCACCCACACTCAGCTATAAGATTAAAGATCTTTGGAGAGGTTATTACAAAGAGATATGAAGACCTGGTAGAAGCAAGAGTAGCTATTAAACATATAAGGGAGATTGGGGATGACGCATATAAAGAAGCGCTCAGAAGAATGGACGCTATTAAAGATGGTTCTTCGAAAGTTATTGAAGATATACTTAAGGGATTATCTGGCAAGGAACTCAAGAAGAAATGTAAAGCGATTGCTAACGCTCTTAAGACAGCTATCAACTCGGTATATGGGCTCACAAGTGCCAAGTTCGAGAACAAGCTTAGAGATCCAAGAAACGTTGACAACATAGTTGCTAAGTATGGTGCTTTGTTCATGATTACGTTGAAGCATAAGTTGCAGGATATGGGTTACACAGTAGTTCATATCAAGACAGACTCTATTAAGGTTGCTAATTATGACGAGAAAGTAAAGAAATTTATATTTGACTTTGGTAAAAAGTATGGTTACACCTTCGAGCATGAGGCAACTTATAGCAAGATTTGTATCGTTGACGACGCAAATTATATAGCGTATGAAGTCGAGGCAGATGGTGAGAAGTTAGAGAAGCCATTCTGGACAGTAACTGGTGATAAATTTGCATCACCATATCTGTTTAAGAATCTATTCACACACGAACCGATAGAGTTCAACGATTTGCCAGAGACTAAAGCTGTAACTGATGCTGCTATTTATATTTCGGGCGATGACGGCGACAAGTTTGTTGGAAGGGTTGGATCGTTTGTAGCAGTCAAGGAAGGTTATGGTGGAAAGCTTTTAAGGGTTAAAGGCGATAAGCGAGATGCTGTAAATGGTACAAAGGGCTGGTTATGGAACGAAGCAAGTGCGATAAGAGAACATCCGGACAGAATTAATAAGGATTATTACCGTAAGCAGTGCGATGACGCCATAGCTGTAATAACTGAATATTATCCGTTTGATGAGTTCGTAGGTTGTGATCCTACGGACTTTATGTTTATTCCAGAAGGTTCACCGGAAGAAGTACCCTTCAATGGAATGAATCCACCAGAAAATTAAAAAGTGAAAAGGAGAAAGAAATTATGAAATTAACAATTGAGAGACAGGGCAAAGCAGAATTACTTATGATCGAAGGAGCGCTTCAGGCCGATATCCTTCCAGGACAGTTCAGGAACTTCAGAGGAGAGAAAAGAAAGTTTAACGATGCGGGCAAGAGGAACTTTAACCTTGCCCTCAACCTCTCTGAGGACGCTCTTGATGAGCTGTCTTCCCTTGGTCTCAACATCAAGGAACTTGCTGGTAACGAAGAGTATGGTGACGAACCACTCAGATTTGTAAAGGTTAATGTGGCTTTTGGCGGAAAGGTACCACCACAGCTTTATCTCGTTGCAGGTAAGAACATGAAGTCTCTTACGGAGAACGAACTTGGTCTTCTTGATGGTGCAAGGTTCACAAACGTAGATCTCGTTATCAGAACATATCACAAAGACGAAGAAAGCTGCTCTTTATATTTGCAGAAGGGTTACTTCACAATCGAGCAGGATCCGATCTCAGCAAAGTATGCTGACTACCTGCAGGACGTTGAAGCAGATGAAGAGGAGATCCCGTTCTAATGAACACTGAGTTATACCCACACCAGCTTGAAGCATTGGATCGTATGCATAATGGTTGTGTGTTGAATGGAAAAGTTGGGAGTGGAAAGAGTAGAACCGCTTTGGCATACGTCTATATGAGTGAGCTGGGCGGTTCTCTTAGAATTAATGGTAAAGGTGAGTATAAGAAACCAACAACGCCGAAGGATATTTATATTATCACTACGGCAAAGAAAAGGGATACTCACGAGTGGGAGGCAGAGGTTGCATACTTCTGTCTTCCTAAGACCATTAATGTGGTAATCGACTCCTGGAACAATATTCAAAAGTATCAGAAGGTCTATGGGGCTGTATTTATATTTGACGAGCAGAGAGTTGTAGGAAGAGGAGCATGGGTAAAAGCGTTCCTGAAGATAGCTAAGAAGAACCACTGGATACTTCTTAGTGGAACACCTGGAGACACATACATGGAGTTTGTACCTGTGTTGATAGCAAATGGCTTCTATAAGAACCGTTCGCAGTTCAATGCCGAGCATGTTGTGTTAAAACCATGGATAAAGTTTCCTACAGTCGACCATTACATTAACACTAAGCGTCTCGACTTTTATATTTCCCAGGTTATGGTCACAATGAAGTACGTAAACGAAAAAGCAAAACACGTTATCGAAATTCCGTGCGATTATAATAAGGAACTTTACAAGAAAATTTTGAAAAATCGCTGGGACTTTTTTGACGACGAACCCATCGAAGATGTAGGTAAACTCTGCTATCTGTTAAGAAGGGTTTGTAACGACGACAATTCAAGGTACCTTTCTTTAGGAGAAATCATTTCGTCTAAAACTAAGGTAATTGTGTTTTACAATTTCAATTACGAGTTGGAAAGACTGAGAGTATTCTTCCAGAAACAAGGCTTTGAAATAGGAGAATGGAATGGACAATTACATACGGATTTACCAACCGGTGAAAAATGGGCCTATCTATGTCAGTACACTGCTGCGTGCGAAGGATGGAACTGTCAGACCACAGATACTATCATTTTCTTCTCACAAAACTACTCATATAAAATAACAGAACAGGCAGCTGGTCGTATAGACAGGATCAACTCGCCATTCAAAGATTTGTATTACTACCATCTGAGAAGTACAGCACCAATTGACTTAGCAATAAAAAGAGCATTGGCTTTAAAAAGAAACTTCAACGAGAAAATATTTATGAAGGGAGTTACCGTGTGACTAAAGCAATAAAGGGGCATCCTGATTATTATGTCAGTGATAAAGGTTACATTGTAAGTTACAAAGGGGTTAAGCCAAGAAAACTAATCCCAGATGTATCTAATGGTTATCTTAGGGTAACTATAGATGGGAGGAAGCGTTACGTTGCAGACATAGTGGCAGAACACTTCTTTACAAAACCTGTGAACCCATATTACAAATTGTTTTACATCGATGGGAACATTGGAAATTGTAGCACGGAAAATCTGATTTACTTATCGCCATCAGACATCCAAAGATTCTCTGCTTATACAGTAGAGTATAGAAGACAAGTATTAGGGGCTCGGGAATAATTCCTGGGCTCTTATTTTTGGTTTTCCCCAGAGGTCCCGTGCGATAATCTACCACTATAATAGGAGAGTAGGAAAATGTCCACTTTTTTGTGACACATTTTTCCATTCTCCTTGTCTTTTGTGAAAGGGGGACACACCATGGTTGAACGAGATTACCAGAAATACCTCGTAAGGAAACTTAAAGAAATGTTTCCAGGTTGCATAATTGTAAAAAATGATGCACAGCTAAAACAGGGAATACCGGACCTGTTAGTTTTGCACCACGACAAGTGGGCATCACTCGAGGTTAAGAAAGACCGGTTAGCACAACACCAACCGAATCAGGACTTTTATGTGGAGCGTATGAACGAGATGTCATACGCTTCTTTTATTTATCCTGAAAACGAGGAAGAAGTATTAAAGAAATTAGAGGAGGTGTTTGGATGAGCTTTAAGTTCTATGACCACAGCAAGGATGTTCCATCTGGGTCACATGCAATACTTAGCCCATCCAAGAGCAACTGGACAAATTATGACAATCAAGAGAAACTCTATGATTTAGTTTGTGCTTCTTATGCTCAAGAGATCGGAACACTTATTCATCAATTAGCAGCGACCGCCATTCAGTACAAAGTAAAGATACCGAAGGTGGCAGCAAGACCAATTATTTTACTTTGGTTACTGGCTAACAAAATTCCAAGAGGAATCATTAACACAGACAAGTACGTTTCTAACTTTGTTTCTTACATTAACGACGCCATAGGTTTCGATATGGAGCCTGAGGTTGTTCTTAAGTACTCAGACAATGCCTATGGAACTGCTGACGCCATTCGCTTCAACGAGAAAAAGATGGAGTTAAGGATTCATGATTACAAGTCAGGGATAACCAAACCATGTCTCAGGCAGTTAGAAGTATACGCTGCGTACTTCTGCTTAGAGTATCACATTAAACCAAAGGACTTACAGATCGAATTAAGGATTTACTGGCAAAACGAAGTTATTGTTGGGCAACCTACGGCTGCAGATATTGTTCCGTTAATTGACAAGATCATATCTTCAGACAAATTCATAACTAGTCTTAAGGGGGAATAAGACCATGGAAAACTATTTGATGCATTATGGTAAGGGTCATGACGACGCTCCTCCTGGACGAGGATCTGGAAGGTATCCTTTTGGTTCTGGTGACCGACCTCACCAGCATTCCTGGGACGTCAAGTCAAGGATCGATAAGATGTTGGCAGAAGGAAAGTCTCCAAAAGAGATAGCAAAAGAAATGGGCTGGACGATGGAGCAATACAACAAGGAGACTCATAAGGTCGAGACTGTTGGAAACGTTTCAAGGTATCGTGCTGAGAAGGAAATAGCCGTACATGAAGTGGCTATGGATAAGTACGATGAGCTTATGTGGTATCGTTCTCACAATGACCCACGCACCGATAAGCCTTATACAACCTCAGAGATAGCAAGACAGATGGGATTTCCTAATGAATCTTCTCTTAGATCATATGAGAAGTCAGCAAAGGCATCTCCAGAGTCACCGTTATTCAAAGCAGCAGAACAGATTAAGGAGAATATAGCTAAGACAGGTTATCTCGATGTCGGTAAGGGATCCAATTTATATTTGGATATCACCGACGACAGAATGAAAACTGTTCTTGCGGTGCTTGAGAGAGAAGGGTATCAAGTTGTTAACGACGTTCATTCGAGACAGATGACAGGAGCTGATCAGTATACAACAAGAAAGATACTGGTTGCACCGGATAAGGTTGGTCAGACTGAGTCGGAGACAATAAAGAACGTTTATGCGGCACTCAAGGATAATAAGGTAGAGCGTTTCTATGACGAAAGTGATGCTGTTAAGAACGCTAACCGAGATGTTACTCAAAAGATTTACGATCCTGTTCGCATCGATCCATCAAGGATCCAAGTTAAATATGCTGAGCAGGGCGGAGCAGATAAAGATGGAATTATAGAGATCAGGGCAAAGTACGACAAAAATGGAAATGTTGTGCCGGCTAGTCCTGATCTTTGTATTGGGTACAGACCTGATGGGGAGCTCGCAAGATACGCTCAGATCCGTATCGCGGTAGATGGTGGTAAGGCGCTTGCAGAAAAAGAGAACCCAACTGGTGGTAAGTACATCAAAGGTATGGCTGTATATAATGTTGACCTTCCTAAAGGCACTGATATTTTGGTTAATTCGAATAAATCAGAGTCTAAAGGATTAGCCAAGGCGCTTAAGAATATGGAAGAAGGTAAAGACAATCCATTCGGAGCCTCGACGATACAGCAGTTCTATACAGATAAGGACGGAAAGAAGAAGCTCTCAGCAATACAGATTGTCGGGGCAACAACTATGGATGATCGTGACGCTCATGTTGAGGGTAGATGGTCACAGTGGAGCAAGAATTTGCCAGCTCAGTTCTTATCTAAACAGAATGAAACTCTTGTTAAGAAGCAACTCAAGGTTGATGTGATGAAGAAAGAAGACGAATTCGAAACCATTAAGTCCATAAAGCAGCCTGTAGTTAAGAGGCAGCTTCTAATAGACTTTGCAGATGGTTGTGATAAGTCAGCTGAAGAGCTTAAGGCTGCACCTTTACCGGGACAGAAAACGCATGTATTGTTGGCATCTAAGACACTCAAGGATAATGAGTGTTACTGCTCGAACTATGATACAGGCACAACAGTTGCTCTTGTACGATTTCCACATGCAGGACCGTTTGAAATAGCTGTGAGTAAGGTCAATAACACTAACAAAGAAGTCAAGGATATGGTCGGAAAGTCTCCTTTGGATGCTGTAGTAGTTAATAAGAAGACGGCAGACAAGCTTTCAGGCGCTGACTTTGATGGCGATAGCGTTATAGTCATACCAATGTCAAGAAGGAATAAAGACGGGTCATTCGACAAGACTGTCAATATCAAAGCACAGAAGACACTCAAGGAATTGGAGAACTTCTCTGTAGACGAATACGGTCTGGATAACCCAAGATTCTCTAAGATGGTCGATAGTGAAGGTAAGCCTACGTACAAATATCCTAAGACCGAGAAGGCTAAAGGAACCGAAATGGGTAAGATCACCAACCTAATTACAGATATGTATGCTGCTGGGTGTGATGACTCAACTGAAATCGCAAGGGCAGTTAAGTATTCTATGGTAGTTATTGACTCAAAGAAGCATGAGCTTAACTATAAGGCCGCATATCAAGATCTGGGAATCAAGGATTTGGAGAAAAAGTACCAGACTAAAGAGAACGGTAAAGTTGGTGGTGCCAATTCTATCATCTCTAAGGCAAGTTCAGAGATAAGTGTACCAAAGATGGAATGGAGATACGGTAAGATTGATTCTGAAACAGGTAAAAAGGTAATGACAGCACCTCAAAAGACAACTGAGGTAAAGAGAAAACCTGTTTACGCAGAGGCTCCAGAAGGTTACACATACACAGACAAAGAAGGAAAGACTCATAAGTCTAAGTACTTCAAGGATGCTGATGGTAATAAGGTCGTAGAAACTTACACTGGCAAAGTGGTAAAGACAAAAGACGGCAATTACAAGTATGATCCAGGTGATGGCAGGCAGAAATGGGTAGATGATAAAGAAGTAGAACGTACTATGAAGACTACTCGCATGGCCGCTACTGACGACGCAAACACATTACTGTCTAAAAATCCGTCACAAATCGAGGTTACATACGCAAATTACGCTAATCACATGAAGACAATGGCGAACAATGCTCGTAAAGAAGCCGCTCAGATTGAGACAAGCTATCCAAAGAGCAGAGAAGCTGAGATTGAGTATGCTGCAGAAGTACAATCACTCAATAACAAGCTTGTTACAGCCAAAAAGAATTCAATTCGTGAAAGGCAAGCTCAAACATTAGCAACTTCTAGGGTAAACGCAGAGATGGAGGCCAACCCAGGCATGTACAGTGACGCTAGCGACAGGAAGAAGCTGCAGGACAGAGCAATTAAACAGGCTCGATATGACTGTAACGCCCAGAAAGATAGGGTAACCTTCACAGATAGAGAGTGGGAGGCTGTAGAAAAGAGGGCTATCTCAGCTACAACATTATCTGAACTACTCAGAAATGCCGACTCTCAGGAATACACCTCTAAGGCACTACCCAGATCCAGTAGCATAAGCAGCGCTAAGAAGTCGAGGATAAAGACACTATCCGCACAAGGTTACTCGCAAGAAGAGATAGCCAAGATGGTAGACGGCGTAAGTACCTCCTCCATAAGCGCTATATTAGCTGAATAGATATTCAAGGATTCCTACACATACTATATTGCACACTAAGCACCCTAATAAGTAGATTCAAGGATTGTTATACGCATGCCTATGGGTCTATTAAGAGGGTGCTTAGGGTAATGCAATATAGGGGAAGGTAGATTCAAGGATTGCTACTACAGGTCTACAGCAGCCCATAACACAGTATACTACGAAGAGGAGGATTCAAGGATTGGTATGGATAAGAGAAAGAACATGTGGCTCACCACAGATGACAACCCTTTCAATCCCTTCACACAGTTTGACGACTGGTATGACTGGGACATGAAGATGGGCTATGATACATGCGGTCGCATTGCTAGATTTGCGCCGACATCACTCGAAAACTTAACAGACTTCGAGAATAACGAGCTAATAGACGAGGCAATTAATAAAGTATTGGATCTGTTTGACGACCAGGTATACAGACTGGTATTCGAAGAGACGGTAGAGCGCCCTAACACATAGTATTACATATGCATTACCACACATGCCTAAGCAGTTAGTCTTAATTACACACAGATTTAAAGTGTCTCAATGTAACTTGCACTTATTGGCGCAGTTGTGTTTAAAATCTTTCATTTAATATTGGCTTATATGCATTTGCGATGTAGATTCAAGGATTTATTTGCGTTTTGTTTTTGCATTCGATTTCAATTTCACATTTGGTTTTGAATTTGTTTAGAATTTAAAAATTTCTATTTCGCATTCGCATTACAATTTGCGCATGAATTTACACAATCACACACATACACCCATATCGGCAATTGCACAGTTTGACACCGGGGAGGGGGGTCCGCATAAAATACACCCCCTGTGCATCGCCGCTCGCCTTGGAAATTCTCCGGGGGGACATTTTGTGAAAACAATTATATTTTTACCCTGCCATCTTTGGGGCACAAATACAGAAAATTTCCGCTGCCCGGTGATCAGCGGCTCCTTTCACAAGTACGTGGCTCTCTTATTCTGAAAAACGTTACAATCTGTATTTTGCGCCTCAAAGAAAGTGGGGTAAAAGTGTATTAAAAGTCAGTGAAAGGGGTATAAAAGTTATGGCAAGAAAGACGAAAGTCTCCGATTCACCACCGGAAGACATGGAATTCAAATCACAACTCACTGCCTCATCACCAGAGGCAATAGAGAATGAGATGATAGCGCTTGCTTACAAAGAAGTAGAGTACAGAATTCGAAATCACCAGGCATCTTCACAAGAGCTTGTCCATTTTTTACGCATGGGTTCAGAAAAAGAACGACTCGAACGTGAGAAATTGGAAGCAGAGATGGGGTTGCAGAACGCAAAGAAGGAAGCACTCGAACAGAGCAAGCATATGGAGGAGTTATACGAGAACGCAATAAATGCTATGAAGCTTTATAGTGGGGTACAGGAGGAGTAAAATGGGAGATTTACACCGGGTAATAAAAGCAAGAGATAGAAAGTTCAGTGATCCAGAATTCGAGAAGTTACTCAGTATTAATCCTGAGAGATTGAATCATAAGCTTAGTCCTTTCTTCACAAGACCTGCTTATCGGTACACGAAAGCAGAAACTGGAGAAATTGCTCATGGCGTATCTGACGTATGATGAACTTATTAAGTTAGATACCTTTGAAGAACGATTCGAATACTTACAGCTTAACGGTCGTTGTTCTGAAGAGACTTTTGGAGGCCACAGGTTACTTAACCAAATGCTATACCGATCACCTCAGTGGCAGGACACTCGTCAAAGAGTAATCCTACGAGACATGGGTTGTGATCTAGGTATTCCAGACAGACCAATACAGACTAAGGTTCTTATTCATCACCTCAATCCAATAACTATCGAGCAGGTAACACACTTCGATCCTGCTATCTTTGATATGAATAATCTCATTTGCTGTTCTCACAGCACTCACAATGCCATTCACTATGGTGGTCTCGATAAACTTACTCCCTCAAATCCAATAGAAAGGAAGCCTGGGGACACTAGGCTATGGTAAACAACTATGCAGAGCGATTACATTGAGCATATGCAAAAAGGTGGACAGAAAAAGGTCCATAAGTATCTCTCCAGGTATTACAAGAACGGTAAGTGGTTCTATAGATACAAAGTGACTGGACAGGGTTATAAGGAAGACGCCAAAAGATATAAAGAAGAACATGACATGTATGTTGGTACAGCAAGAGAAGCACAGGATCAGGCAAACGGTAAAAAAGAACGTACTATAAAGTCATACGATCCACAGCATGTAGCTAATACCTTTGCTGCAGGATCTTCTTATTATGGAAGAAAAGCTGCAGAATCTGAGGCTGGGTATAAGAAATCTCTAAAAGGTAAGACTGAGTCTGCGATTGCCAAAGGACAGGCTAAGATCGATAAGATATTGCATCCTGTAGAAAAGGTAATCATCACATCAAACCTTATGCCTGCCGGTACAAAGAAGACTGTTAAGAAGAAACAGTAATAGGAGGGTATGGCTATGGGAGATTTTAATGCTTTCTCAGAAGAAATCGAATCTGGTATAAATACCCTCGAACATCACGGTATTCTTGGACAGAAGTGGGGCATTAGACGATTTCAGAATAAGGATGGATCACTTACTGAATTAGGTAAAAAGAGAGCTTCTGAAGG
>JAEEGL011044121.1_pt1 | contig 10574 bp, 3 predicted proteins | sample 9134231 | NCBI WGS metagenome assembly JAEEGL01 (sample SAMN16246548, study PRJNA631951) | gut metagenome | biome: gut microbiome; feature: rumen; material: fiber-attached | host: Bos | place: Iran: Karaj | collected 2018-10
AAGGAGGACGTGCCTACAGGCAACATCACGGTCAAACGCGCCGGCGGATGGGCAGGAGCGCTGATCGGGAGCGACACTCCCAGCCAGGATCTGATTACCGGGGAAGAAATTGATGAAAAGAGCAAAGAAACGTTTCTGGTCATTTATCCGAAGAATATCTTTTCGGACGAGGACGGGGACGAACTGAAACTGAAGGACAGCGATCCCGACCGTGAAAAAGGCGTCATCAGCGCCCCGAGGTTCTATAAGCCCGGGACTGACGAAGAGCTGCCGGAGGACATGATCAAGGCCAGCCTGGAAGGGGATCATTACAGGATCGAGTACTCCGCGGAGAACACCGGTATCTGGGATCCCAGCTACAAATGCGAGATGCGGATCACGGCCGTGGACGAGGACGGGCTGGAAACGACCTATACCCGGCTGATCGAGGTGCAGAACCTGCACAAAAAGGTGCTGGGAATCGCCCTGGCCGCCCTGATCGCGATAACGGCGTTTGTGATCCTGTTCCTGATCATCCACCAGATCCGGAAACCGCGGTTCCCGATGCTGAACATGACGATCCGCGAGGAGCCGAGCCTGTTCACATCCGCCAGCGAGACGCTGAGCCCCGTGAAGACGCCGACCAACGTCAACGCCATGGGCGTGGACAGCGACATGGCGGCGCGGCACAACGTGTCCATGGAACTGCTGCAGAACGTGGTCGTGAAGCCGATCCGCTCCGCCGTATCCGTCGGCGTGAGCTGCCGGAAGATGATCGGCGGCCATGAGGTGACGCTGGAGGACGTGAAGCTCAAGCCGAAGAAGCAGTACACCTGGAAACTGGAGCAGGAGCTGATCATCCGGAACATGAACGGCGAAGGCATGATCGCCATCAAGCTGGAAGACCGCAGCGGCGATAACGAAGCGGACGACGTCATGAGCGCCTTCGGCGGGGAAGACGGCTGGAGCAGCAGCGATCCCGGCATGGCGAACGCCACCTACAGCGCCAGCAAGCACAGCCGGAAGGTCAAGAAAAAGGCCGTGCAGACGGAAGAAGACAACGCCATGGGCGGCGGAAACGACGACTTCGATTTCTGACCGGAAGCATTCGAACGGCGGTTCGAAACATTATAAATATTTCAGATAAAAAGGACGGGAGGACACAGACATGAGTGAACAGCAAAAATTCGACATTTCCATTGACCGGGTGGACAAACTCCCGGTCCCGCTCCTGGTAGTGGGACTGGGCGGCACAGGATGCGACGCGGTACTGACTGTCAAAAAGACATTCGCCGAGCGCTACTTCCTGCCGAAGGACGCCAAGGGGCAGGAACTGCCCGCACCGCAGAAGACCGCGTACCTGTGCTTTGACAGCCGGGCCCAGAAACCCGACGGGCTGGAAGTGGCGGAGTATGTGGACATTTCGCTGGCCGGCATCGACAAGATCCTGACCAACCAGAAAGAACTGCTGTCCCCCTTTGAGCGGACGTGGGTGAACCAGAACCTGCGCCACAGCGCCAACGGCAACGGCATGGGCACGATCCGCCAGGCGGCCCGCCTGGCCCTGAGCCGGAACTATGAAAAGGTGGCCCAGGCAGTCCGCGGCGCGCTGAACAACATTGTCGCCGTGAACGCCGGCGACGCCACCGGCAAGGTCAACCAGGTGGAAATCGTGCTGATCACGGGCATCGGCGGAGGTACCGGATCCGGTATCTTCCTGGATATGTGCCAGATCATCCGGGCGGTGGCCAAGGAAGCCACGGTCATCCCCGCGAAGCTGACCGGCTACATCGTGATGCCGGACGTGTCGCTGGCCAACGTATCCACCGCCTCCGGCATGGAAGGCCCGATCAAGCACAACGCCTACGCGGCGCTGAAGGAACTGGATTTCTGGATGCGGGTGCGGGAGCACGAGGTTCCCTATACCATGCAGTACGGCACCGGCACCGTCGTTCCGTGGAACCAGCCGCCGTTCGACTACTGTATCCTGATGTCATGCTCCAACGTGGCCGGCGTGCCGTACAAAGACGGCTACATGGCGGTCCGGAATACCATCGCCGAGAACCTGATGCACTATATGGCGAAGGAAGACGAAGTCGGCACCCAGTATTCCTACAAGCAGTATGAAGACAACCTGGCGGCCATCAAGATCCGCAAGAATTATCCCCTGTACTACGGCTACCGGGCGATCGGCGCCTTCACGAAGCGGATTCCGAAGAAGTCCATCCTGTACTATGAAGGATCCCTGCTGATGAAGACCTTCGTTCCGCTGCGGGACGACAGCGGCAAGCTGCAGCCCGACCGCCGGATGTTCACGGACGGCCAGGGCAAGCCCCGGGCGGAAAGCATCACCGGCAACGGCCCGCAGCTGATGCAGGACTTCCGGACGAACGTGAACCGGCTGCCCGGCTTCTGCAATATGGACCTGAGGGACAAGGTCAAGGTCACCGCCGTGCAGAACATGAATCCGCCGCCCCACAACAAGTGGCACACCTGGCGCGACACCGTAACCGCCCCCGCCGCGCTGAAGGCTTCGGAAACCTACCTGGACAAGGCATGGGGCCGGTTCACCGACTGGGCGACCTCGGTCATCATGGATCCGTCCCAGGGCCCGTTCTCGCTGGAAGCGTACCTGGACGCGCCGGACGGCCTGCTGGCGTATATGCAGGAGATCCTGGACAGCTGGGATAACCAGTACAAGAAGACCCGGAACCAGTCCATCCGCCAGGGCGAGGAGATGTGCAACAATTCCTGGGGCAGCTTCCGGAACCCGCCGGTGCTGGGCAAGCAGGGCGCGCTTGAACAGTATGACCACGCGATCAAGAGCCTCTACACCTACGTCAACAACTGCGAATTCCTCGAGAAGCATACCGAAGCGCTGCGCAAGCTGATCCTCCGCGTCAAGGAATACCTGCGGGACGGCCTGAAGCCGATGTGCTCCTCCATCCTGTACCTGGAGAAAGAATTCAACACGCCGGAGCAGAACGAGGAAGTGCTGGTGCAGGATATCTACAACCTGGCCACCGTCCAGAACAGCATCGACGCCACCTTCGAGGACGCCAACGCGAACAACAGGATGAGCAGCGAGTTCCTGATGAAGCTGGCGGAGATCACGATGAAGACCCAGCCCAACGTGGACGCCAAGACGTCCGGCGTGGAATTCCTGTGCCGCCGGGCGGGCCTGAACGAGCTGTGCCTGGCCGTGCAGAAGGATATGGAAACGGTCTACGGCAGCGTGAACAACCAGTCCCTGGACGACATCATGGTGGCGAACGTGGGCACCGACGTGGCGGCCCAGCAGCAGTGGATGGACAACCTGGCCAACAGCGCGCTGGACAGCGCCCTGCCGATGTTCATGCAGGATTCCGTGTTCGCCTCCCAGGCGAAGGCGCCTTACAGCTACATGTCCATTCCGGAAAACGCCACCGAACACCTGAAATACATCAAGGAAGCGTTCCAGACGCATGATCCGGCGGTTGAGCCGAAGGCCAGCTCCCTGGAAGACCATATCTACGTGCTGATGGCCTGGGACAAGCTGCCCCTGATGCGCTACGGCCTGTTCGAGAACCTGCGGGTCCAGTACGACATGGACCTGAAACTGGAAGGCAGCGAAGGCGTGCACCTGGTCCGCACCGGCGAGCCCGGCGCCACGTTCCTGAACGACTGGAGCCAGCTGCCCTCCCCGAAGCCCTACTTCCTGTTCACGCGGGACAGCGTGCACGGTGAGGAAGCCCAGTACCAGAAGGTTCACGACCTGGTGGGGAAGGCCATCGCCTGCGGCATGATCAAGGTCCGCGACGACCAGCCCTACGTTTCCGCCGACGTGAACATGCTCTACGCGGATGGCGGCATCGCCCTGATGTCCAGCGAGACCATGCTGGCGAAGGTGGACGAAATCGAAAAGGCGAAGAATCCCGCCACCGGCGACGTGTTCACCGCGGGCGAGATCCGGCAGAAGCTGCAGGCCCTGCTGGATTCCGGCAAGAAAGTGCTGCTGGAGCAGAACGAGATCCAGCCCGCGAACGTCGCGAACGTGCTGGGCCTCGAGCATGAGCCCTGCGATCCCTTCGATCCGGCGACCAAGGCGGATATCGTCAAGCTGGAGAAGGCCAAGGTCAACCACAAGCGGCTGTGCGTCACCATGGTGGAGGCCATGGTCTACAGCCGGCCCGACCTGGTAAGGGCGCTGGAACTGCAGCTGCCGGCCTGGCAGGCGATCCATACGAAGATCAGCAAGGGCGGCGACCTGTCCGCGCTGTGGGAGAACCGGACCGCGTTCGCGGAGACCGCCGCGGAAATCTTCCTGTACCTGTCCGACCGGATCAGCCTGGGCGGAGACGGATACAAGTACAAGGAAAAGGGTGTCAAGTACGATATCGTATCCCCCGGACTGCTGGCGGAAGACCTGAAGGATATGCCGTACGAAGTGCTGAAGACCTGCTGCTTCCTGGCCGACGCGACGGAAGAAAACGCCGCGAAGACGGACCTGCTGCGGCTGCTGTCCGGCGCGAAGCGGGACTTCAACGAGAACGTGGACAACGAGACGATCACCCTGGACGAGATGAAGGACATCATGACCGCGGCGCAGGACCTGATCGACGAGCTGGGTGAGGACCAGGCGGCGATTGAGCGGGAGATCAAGATCAATCCCGGACGCAGGGACGAACTGACGCCCCGGATTGCCATGGTGGAATCCATGAAGAAGGTGCTGGAGAACCGGAACCGCAACTTCCGGAAGATCGCCAAGGGCCTGGATTAATAAACTTCCTGTCCCCCGCGGAACGGCGGGACAGGTACGGATGAACAGCAAAGCCGGCATAGGCGCTTTACGCGCCTATGCCGGCATGTGTGAATTCCGGGAGTGGCCCCGGGAACGGAGATACTCCCGGAATCCATAAAAAATCCATAGTTGGAGATTAGACAGTAATGAGATTATCGGCCTCGGGTACTAATGTGATCGTCCTGTACGGGGACGGAGCGGTCGCGCGCTTTTCGCAGCTGATCAACCGGTGGAGCACCATGCTGATGCCGGCCAGCCAGTGGAACGAGCTGCAGTTTATCCTGGTGGGCTCGGAAATGCCGAAACTGGCGCTGGATCCGAACGCCGCGGCCCTGGTAAACGCCCGGAACGCCCGGTTCTACCGGTTCGGGGATCCGGCGCTGAGCCCGATGGAATACCATAACCTGATATTCGACAAGGTCCAGACCGGCAACGTCATCGTCCACGCGATCTGCGACTCCGGTGAAAAGGAAATATCCTACGACTGGCTTCGGAAACTGATCCAGTCCGCCATGGCGGTCAACGTCCTGACCACCCAGGTGATGTATTACCTGGTGATCGGGCGGAACAGCCTGGCGTCCGAGCAGCGGGAGCTGCTGGAGCTGGTGAACGTGCAGGAAGGCGCCGTGTTCTTCCTGGGCGATATGAACGAGTCCGGCGGCAAGGTGACGAACGAGGACCGCTGGCATGCCTGCGGGCTGGTGGTGCTGATGAACTGTACCGGCAAACTGCCGGTGAGGGCGGGCACCAGCGCCTATTCGTTGGGCTATACGGCGCTGAACGCCAACGGCGCCGAACTGATCCGGCTGAATGAAAGCGCCGCCTGCCAGGCCATCATGGAGGAGCTGGCGAATCCGGTCACCTCGAACGCCCAGATCGTGAACCAGCTGAACCTGCTGCCGGACGGCGCGGACTCGCTGCAGGAGATACGGACCTGGCTCCAGGAATATATCAGCCGCAACACGCCGCAGATCAATCCGACGGCGCTGAAAAACGCGTGGATCACCATCCGCATGGACGCGGACCTGACGCCCATAGAGGCGGTCCGCCGGATGAAACGGTTCGCCGACCTGAACTATACCGGCGAGCGGAGCGTCGGCAGCCAGGCCAGGGAGCTGGCGTGGCAGACGGAAAGCGCGGTCCGCGCCCGGATGTGCGCCAACGTCCTGACCGCGAGCCTGACCAACTCCGTGCTGACGGAGATCGCCGAGGTTTTCCGGAAGCTGAAAAGCGAGGATATCGAGCCCGGCGGATGCGTTTTCCCGAAGAAGCCGCTGAAGTTCCTCTTCGGCAAAGGCACGGACGAATACGTGACCCAGTGCAAGAGCGCCGTCATGAAGCCGATCCGGGAATACATCACCGCCCGGAACATCAGCGTTTTCGCGGCGGAGCTGGAGAAGGCCTATCTCCGGCTGGCGGAATGGGCGGCGAAAGCGCGGGGGGAAGGCTACACTTCCTACCACCAGGTGACGGCCCAGGAGCTGCTGCTGGATATCCGGAAGGAAATGGAGAGCGGGGATTCGGGCAGCGCGTCCCGGCTGAGCCAGAAATATAAAAACTATTCCCGGGAGCTGGAGCAGATCCATCCGACGCTGGCGACGCTGACGGAGGGGATCAGCGGGAGCTTCTTCGGCAGCGACGGTTCGATCGTGGAAGCCGAATGGCGGGAGCTGGTCCGGAAGGCCGGGCGGAATATGGAACGGAAGCTGCCGGCCGGTTTCTTCGGCGACTTCTTCAAAGTGCTGAACCACGAGTTCAACACGGCGGAGGAACGGGAAAAATTCTTCGACGAGTACCTGAAGAACGGCCCGCGGATGTTCCGGCACCTGCAGGCGCAGCAAAGCAACGGCACCACGGTGTACCTCGTCGACGACCACCTGATGGACAAGTGGTTCGTGGGCGACAAATACGAGGTGAAAACGGATAACGCGGAAAACCTGACGCTGTATCCGCTGGGCAGCCAGCCGGCCTCCTTCTTCCTGCGGGACGAGCTGGCGTACTTCAAGGGAACGGGCAAACCGGCCACGCTCAGCGGCACGCCGCTGGATTTCAGCAGGGGGCCGGAGTACGACCTGTTCGGGAATATGACGGTGACGGGCGCGCCGCTCGGGACAGACGGCGGGGAAACCGCCGAAGCGGAGAAAACGCCGGAGGATAACGCGAAACCCGCGGCAAAACCCGTCCGCCTGGAACCGGACGAAAAAGGAAACTACCGGCTGTACTGGAAATGGAAGGGCAACGACCCCACCGCCATGGTGGAGATCACCCAGTACGGGGAGCGGGTCGGGAAGATCGCCGTGATCCCGGTGGCCCAGTTCAAGCAGAACCGCGACAATATGAACGTGACGGACGACGTGATGAACGGGAAACAGCTTCCCTCCGGCACGCTGACGGTCCGGATCAAGGATTCCCGCCAGGAAATCTATATCGATAACGTCGACGTACCGGGCCGGCGGGACGTGGTCCGCTACAAGGTGACGGGCAGCATGCTCCAGCTGAAGCCGGAAAACCGCAAGGTGGTGGAGAGCCTGCTGCTGCGGACCACCGACACGGACGGCGTACACGTTTATTATCCGCTGTATCCCGCCGATGACGACAAGCCGTGGCTGTATACCGGGCTGATGCTGAGCAACGGCCGGATCGTCGAGGATCCGGGGAGCGGCAAAGGGGATATCTGCACGATCAACGTCATGGAGTGACGGAGGAGGAGACCGGAAGACCCTTCGACTCCGCTTCGCTCCGCTCAGGATGGTAAATAGGGCGTTCGTGATGACAGGGAAGGTCCGCCGGACCATGAATGAATATAAACAAGAACGATGAAGGGGTGGGCAAATGAGCGAGATGAACAATTATGTATGCCCGTACTGCGGCCGGGAAATCGACAAGGATAAGGTCCTGTTCTGGGAAACGGTCAAAACGCAGTATACGGATAATATCCGGGGCGAGTTCCTGCGGCGGCACGGCGTCAAGGTGGCCGCGGGCAACAAGTTCCCCCGGATGTATTACCGCGCGCGTCCGGAATGCGTGACCCGGGAGGACAAGAACGGATATCCCACGATGATCGAGGACCATATGGGGAACGCCGTCGCGCCGGAAGAACTGGACCGGGCGGACGCCGGCAGCCGTTCCGACTCCTTTGACGACGACTTCGATTCCGACAGCTTCGACAGCGGCGAAACCCGCAAGAGCGAACGCCAGGAGCGGGAAATCCACAACATTCCGAAGCGGGCCTGCCCGTTCTGCCACTGCGAACTGCCGCAGCAGTTCGGCAACCTGCCGACCCGCCATGTGGCCATGTTCGGCGGCCGTGCCTCCGGAAAGACCGCTTACCTGGTGAACCTGTTCCAGCAGCTGAATTCCCAGCTGGGCGCCAACAACCTGGGATCGGTGGAACTGGAAACGGAAAGCATGAATTTCCTCCGGCCGATGATCGACGACTACGAGCGGAACGGAACCACCCAGCCGACCCCCGCGGACGGCGGACTGCTGCCGATCGTGTGCCGGTACCGCAACCGGGGCAGCGAAGCGTTCATCACGATTTACGACATCGCCGGTGAAGGTACGGCGGATCCGGCCTACATGGCGAACCACAAGGGTATCGCCAACTGCGAAACCCTGCTGCTGATGGTGGACCCGAACATGTTCGTCGGCGGCGCGTTCTACCAGCAGTGGACGGCGAACCACGCCTCGGGCGGCCATTTCGGCGGCGGCGACGAATGCTGCAAGGAGCCGCTGGACAGCTTCCTGAACCTGGCCGGCGAGCTGTGCAAGGAGTATTCGGAACGGATCCGGACCGTCGTCTGCGTGCTGACGAAAATGGACATGCTGCTGGAATCCAAGGCCAAGCTGTTCAGCGCCGGCGACATCGAGCTGCTGAACGACGTGCGGGACAAGCACCGCGAGGCCGTCAACCTGCCGGTTCTCGCGAAGGTGAGCCGGGAAATCCAGACCTACCTGGCCAAAGAGCAGCGGATCAACCTGAAGGACAAGCTGAGCTACACCTTCGGATCCGACGTCCGGATCGCGATCCTGGGCGTTTCCACCTCCACCCGGGTCAAGGGCAGCGGCAACGAAATCGTCTTCGAGCCCCGGAGCTCCGCCATGGACGCGAAGCACCGGATTATCGAGCCGTTCCTGGTCGTGCTGATGTACTTCGGCCTGGTGCCGGCCGTGACGGCGGACGGGAAAAAGATCACCTTCAGCTCCGGCCTGAACGGGGCGGACGACGAGGCGGCCCAGAAAGCGCTGGCGGGGGACGCCGCGAACGAACGTCCGATGACGCCGCGGGAAAGAAAACGGTGGGAAAAGGAACAGCAGAAGCTGGATAAACAGCGGGCGAAGGAAGAAAAGAAACGGGCCAAGGAAGAAAAAAGACGTAAGTGAGGCAGAAGATGAGCATCAGAGCGTTACATTACATCACCGGTGATACCCAACAGGCGGGCTTCGGCTGGATTGCCGGCTCGCAGGCGTTTCCGGCGGACCAGCTGCTGCTGCTGAACAACGGCGAAATCATCCAGGAACGCGCACGGGTTGAATCCAGGACCCACCAGAGCGGCGGGCGCGGGATCCAGACCCTCAGCCACGTCTGGGAATACCAGACGGGGAAATTCGGCACGCCCGTGGTGATCAACACCGTCGCCGCGATCGGCGTCGGGCGGGCGCACGCTTTCTCCGAATACGTGATGGGCATGACCGACAACGTGGCGGAGCTGGCCACGCCGGAACAGATGATCCGGAGCTCGGAGAACTTCGCCATGCTGGACGTGGATACGTTCATGAACATCCAGAGCCGGAGCGACATTTCCTCCGAAGAGGAAACCTGGGAGCCGGAACAGATCCTGGTATCCGGCGGAGAGGACGCGCGCTTCGAACTGGACGAAATGTGGCGGCTGTCCCTGCTGAGCCATTACTGGAAGCAGGCGTCGATCCGGGCGTTCTCCGAGGATACGCCGGTGACCGTGCGGGTATGCCTGGGCGAGCTCAACAGCGATCCGCAGGCGGATACGGAGGAAACGATCCGCCAGGCGAAAGCGTTCTTTACCGGGGTCGTCGCTCCCGGCCTGCCGAAACAGGTGCACAACATCGCGTCCATGGCGGCGGGCGTCGACTGCGGGGATATCAACACCCTGTACACGGCGCTCGAGTTCGACGTGGAGCGCAACATGTTCGAGGATGAAACCCTGCAGGTCCGGAAACAGCGGGAGCTGCGGGGATACCGCCTGAACGAGGGGGAACTGGACTTCATCTCCGACGTCTGCGCGGGGAAGGTTCCGCCGGCGGTGAAGGAATTCTTCGACCGGTACAAGGAACTGGCGGAACGCCCGGAAGCCACCGAAACGGAGACGCCCTTTATGGCGGACTACCGGGTATGGTACGGGCTGTACTGCGCGGACCGGATAATTAAGGAAGGGCACACCTTCATCGAAAAAGCCGGCCTGACGAACGAGCACGGGAATCCCCGGAAGATCCGGGATACCCGGGCCTGCTTCCTGCTGCTGAACCAGCTGCACCGGGTGCTGGAGGAGGATCACCACCTGAACGACGTCCGGCGTACCCGCGGCCTGGTGGCCGAGCTGATGGCCCCGGTGGAGACCGCACTGCTGAAGGTGATGCAGGACGACATGCACAACGAAAGCGCCGAGCCGTTCCTGCTGCGCCGGAACGAGATGGTCAAGTTCCACCGGGATTACCTGTACAACGCGCCGGAAGACCAGACGGAGATCCTGCGGGACCTGGCGGTGCGGGACCAGCTGGTGTCCAAAGCGCCGCAGTTTGTCCGCTGCTATCCGGCCACGCCGCTGAGGTCCTCGGAGGT
>JAEEGL012869139.1_pt1 | contig 10574 bp, 8 predicted proteins | sample 9134231 | NCBI WGS metagenome assembly JAEEGL01 (sample SAMN16246548, study PRJNA631951) | gut metagenome | biome: gut microbiome; feature: rumen; material: fiber-attached | host: Bos | place: Iran: Karaj | collected 2018-10
TCGTCAAGCGGCGCGAGTTTCTGTCGGACCTCGACGTGGGCGACGACTGGGTGATGCCGCTCCCGGCGGCCGAGGCGAAGCCGTTCGCCTTCGCGGAGCACGCGAAGAAGATGCGCGCGCCGGAGTTCCCTGCGGACGCGAAGGTCAAGCTGGTGCGCGGCAAGTTCAAGACGCGCGGCGGCAAGTCCCGTGACGGCAAGGAGTCGATCGCGCGTATCGAGAAGGACTCGATCACCGTCACCGTGCCGCCTGTGGTCGCGGACAAGAACGCGCGTCTCTTCAAGGTCGAGTTCGTTGCGGAGACGAAGGACGGCGTGAAGAAGACGAAGCTAGTGGCTCCGCTGGGCTTCAACCATTCACTCGCCCATCCGAACGTGAAGGTGTCGCCTCATTGCCGGTTCTCCATCGACGAGCTTGGCGCGGGTGACGTGACCTTCACGGTGACGCCGATCAGCTGCTGGGGGCAGCGCGGCAAGCCGATCTCGGCGACGGCCAAGGCCTAACGGGCTAAAATGTCATCGACATGGACAAGGCACTTGTTGTTCTTGGGTTCGTGTTCGCTATGGCGGCTGGCGTCGCGCGGGGGGAGGCGGCGCCGCCACAGCTGCTTTTCCATGCGCCTTTCGACGGCTCGCCTGAAGCGACGTTCGCAAAGGGGGCGGCGAAGCCGCTGCGGGCGGAAGGGTTGGCGTTCGCTGAAGGCAAGCGCGGAAAAGCCGTTCGTCTGACGCGAGCGGCGAAGAGCGTCCTTGATTACGCGTCGGCGGGCAACCTCGTGCAGGAGCGCGGAACGGTAAGCCTCTGGTTCAAGCGCGAGTGGCCGGATGACGGGCGTACTGCGGACGGAAAGGAAATCTGGCGGATGCTATTTGCGAACCCGGATCCCAAGACGCGTCCGCGCATCGGCTCCGGGCAGCTCATGTTTTGGTGGTGGGCGGACCATCTGCGGGCCGACCAGGCGGACAAGGACGACAAGTATCTGGTGTGGCGCGGCGCCGCTCCAGAGGACGACTGGAACCATCTGGCGGTGACGTGGGACGAGGAGGGCGTGCGCATCTACCTGAACGGGCGTAGCGGACGCGACGTCTCGGACGGAGTTTCGCCGATGTCGCGAGCCCTGAAGTCGCGTAAGATCCTGGGCTTCAACCGTGAGGCGTTCGATTCGTTCTGCGTGGGGCAGTGCGGCGGGAGACGTTCGTTTGACGGGCTTATCGACGACCTGCGCATCTATTCCGCGCCGCTGACGCCGGAGCAGATACGCGAACTGTGGCGGAGGGAGTCCGTGATCGAGCTGACGGCGCAGGGCTGCTATTCGCTTGCGGACACCACGGGCGAGCTGACCGTGAAAGCGACGAGTCCGGCGGGATGCGACATCTCCAAGCTGTCGTACTGCTTGTGCGACGAGTCCGGGAAAGAGGTCTGCCGTTATCGGGAGAAGGTGACGGGCAAGCAGACGAAGCTCGCGGTGAACCTGCCTGCCGGGCGGTACACGCTTCGTGCGACGGATGGCACGTGGTACTACGGCTCTGTTCCATATCTCGTGCTGCGGCGCGACAACCCGTACGAGCTGACGGGCGACGCCGCCGAGCGGGCGGCGTGCGCGCCGGGGCGGCTCTCGAACCTTGAGCTGGTGCAGGCGTTTTCCTTCGGCACGGCCATGTTGTCGTCCGACCGCTTCCGAGCGGTGGGGCCGACGCAGGTGAAGCGGCTGAACGACGTGCCCTACCTGGAGGCGGGGCCGGCGGAGGGCGACCGTTACGCGCTGCGGTTCAGCCTCTCGACGAACTCGCCGCTATATCTTTTCGAGATCGACTACCCGGACGACGCGGTGCGTACGGCCGACCTGATCATTCAGCGCACGAAAAGCCCTGGCGGCGACTACTCGATGCAGGTGGGGTACGTGACTGGCGACGAGTACCCGAACACGGGACGCATGCTGACGCACCGCTGCCTGTACTGGACCGGTGCGCCGGAGGTGGCGCTTGTGGCGATGACGGCGCGCGCGAATGCGCCGGCGGCGATCGCCGCCGTGCGCGTCTACCGCGTGACGGACGGCGCGCTCCCTGCGGCGGAGATGCACGAGCCGAAGCCTGCGGATGGCCCGAGCGACTGGGCGCGCCTGTGGCACGACATCAAGACGAGGGGCGAGGACCGGCTGCCAGCGCATCATGCGGCAAGCGGCTGGAAGAGGTCGTTCGGCCTCTACTTCGAGGATCCTGCGATCGGATACGATTTCTCCACGCGCGGGCATGGAATAGACAGCCTGGACGACCTGATCGACAGGACGGCCGCCCTCATGAAGTACACCGGGCAGAACCTCTTCGCCTATCCTGGCGCATGGTACCACGGTCTCATCGGCGAACGGTACAATCCGCGCAGCCACGCGCCGGACTTCCTTAGCGCCTGGTATGCGAAGTTCGACAAGGAGGGTCTGCTCCTCATTCCGACAGTGAATCCGAACACCATGCCCGTGCCGGATGGCCTCGTTACGCGCACGACGATGGACGACGGCTCGCTGCACGACTCGCCGATCGCGATACACGCCACAGGAAAGCCGAACTGGGGCGGCTGGCATGACACGCCGCCCAACTTCAACTTCCACCACCCAAAGGTCCGCAAGTACATTTCCCGCATGGTTGACGACCTCGTGGCGCAGGGTAGCGGGCATCCTTCGTTCAAGGGCGTCTGCCTGCACATGACGCGCCACTGCATGTTGTGGTTCGGCGACGAGGAGAGCGGCTACAACGACTACACCGTGGCGGCGTTCGCGAAGGCGAAGGGACTCAAGATTCCGGTAGGGAAGAACGACCCGATGCGCGGCAAGGCGTACGCCGCCTGGCTGCGCGCGAACGCGTGGAACGACTGGATCCAGTGGCGGTGCGACGAGGTTACCGCGTTCTACGCGGGTGTTGCGCGCAAACTAGCGGCCGCGCGTCCCGACCTCAAGCTGTGGATGAACAGCTTCGTGCCGGCGAACGTGCGCCATCCCGACTTCATGAAGCCAGGCTACATGGAGCAGGCTAATCGCGCCTGCGGACTCGATCGCGACGCGCTGACGGCGGCTATCCCCAACCTCATTCTCTGTCAGACGCTCGTGCCGGCCGACTATCGTTTCCGGCATTTGAACTACTTTCCATCTCCGGAGGTCCGCGCGCACCAGCGCGTGCTGGACACGCTGCCCGGCTTCTACTCGCTCCTGCGCGGCGCGAAGTATCCGTGGGTCAACCAGCATGATCGCTATTGGGAAAGCCCCATCGGGCGCGGAACGAAGGACGGCCCGACCTCGCTCTCTTGCGACTGGCTTGACGAGTGCACATGGCGCGTCTCCACGCTCAATCCGAGCGGCGTCCACGCCCTGCGTCACTTCGTGCTGCCGCTCAGGTACGGGGACGTGCTGGGGATGTCCAAGGGCGGGTTCCTGATCGGCACATACGGCATGGAGGAAGTGCTCGTGCCGTTCGCGCAGGCGTTCCGGGCGCTGCCGGCCGTAGTGTTCGACGACGTGGGTGGGACTGAGACGGTGAAGCTGCGTCACAAGGACTTCGACGGGCGAAGCTGGTTCTACGTCGTCAATACGGACAAGGTTCCGGCGACGGCGCGCATCTCCATGCCTAAGCGTGCGCACGACCTTGTGACGGGTGAGCGGGTGGGCGGGCTCTTTGCGGAAGAGACGCAGACGCTCCGCTTGAAGCCATATGAGCTTCGCAGCTATTCGGCTCCAGAGGGGCGTCCGCAGTTCCTGCCCGGGACGAAGTGACGCCGTCCGCAATTGACGGGCGCGCGGCTTGTTGCTAGAATATCGGCATGAAAAATGCAATTGCAACCGTTTCGTGCCTGTTGTCCATGGTCATTCTTGCGCAGGAGCGCGAGCCAAGCGTGGTGCCGCGTCCTTTGCCGCCGTTGCCTCCGCCGGTGATTAGGCCGGTGAACGTCCGCGCCGACGAGAAGCCTGTCTCCATCGCAAGCTACGCGGTAGAGGCGCGTGTGGCGGGAGCGTTCGCTACCGTCCGCGCATCGATTACGGTGTCGAACCCGAACGGACGCCCGCTCGAGGGCGCGCTGGAGTTTCCGCTGCCGGACGGCGCGAGCGTGTGCGGGTACGCGCTCGACGTCAACGGCGTGATGACGGACGGCGTGGTTGTGAAGAAGGAAAAGGCTCGCGTCGCGTTTGAGGAGGAGGTCAAGAAGGGCGTCGACCCGGGCCTCGTGGAGCATGTGCAGGGCAACGCCTACCGTACTCGCGTCTATCCTATCCCGGCGAACGGGACTCGGCAGGTCCGAGTGGACTACGTGACGCCGCTCGCGTTCGCGCCGAACGGCGACGCAGCGCTCGTCCTCGCCATGCCGCGCGTACCGCTGAAGGAGCGAAGCGTCTCGATCTCGGTGCCGATCGGAGGCGGCATTCCGCAGCCGGTGCTGGGGGGACTGGGCGACCGCCGGTTCGCTCAGGCGGAGGCCGTGTGGCGCAGCGTGACGGTCGATACCGACGTGACTCCCGACGCCGATGTGACCGTGGCCTTGCCAGCCATGCCCGAGCGCGTGTGCTCGGTGGAGCGCGTGAACGACGAGGTCTGGTTTGCGATCAGCGACCGTCCGCCATCGCTGGACACCGCAAAGACGAGCCTGCCGAAGACATGGCGTATCATGTGGGACGCCTCCGGTAGCCGCTCGGCTGATGACGTGACGGCGTCGCGCGCGGTGATAGACCTCCTGCCGGAGGAGGCTTGCTATGAGCTTGTCGTGTTCCGCAACGCGGTGGAGAAGCCGCGCATCTGCGCGACGCGCAGCGAGCTGGTCGCTGCGCTTGATCGCACGCCGTGCGACGGCGGCACGGACTTCTCCGCGCTATCGGCGTTCGCTAAGAAGAACCCCACCGAGAACAGAACGCTTCTTTTCACGGACGGAATGGACGTACTGGGCGAGGGCGACATCGACTTTGGCGCGAACAAGCCGATTGCGGTGATGACGGGCGCGACGAAGGACGGCGCGGCCTTGCGGCGTCTCTGCGGAGGGCGGACGATCGATCTCGCCGTGCGCACGGCCGCGCAGGCGCTAGAGGAAATCGGCGCGCCATCTCCGACGCTCGTGGGCGTGAACGGCGACGGCATCGCCAACGTGCAGGGTATCGGCCAGATCGCGCGCGGGCGCGTAACCGTTCTGGGCCGACTGACGGGCGACAGCGCCGAGGTGCGGCTGGACTACGGCAACGGGCGCCTTTCGCCGCCAGCGACGATCCGCCGCGCGGACGCGCGCGCGGGCAGGACGCTCGCTACGGCTTGGGCAGCCTCGCGAGTGAACGAGCTTTCGCCGCGCGCCGAAGACAACGCGGACGAGCTGCTCGCCATAGGACGCCGTTACGGACTAACCAGCCCGGCCACAAGCATGATCGTGTTCGAACGGCTCGACCAGTGGCTGACGCACGACGTGGAGCCGCCGGAGTCCGCGAAGGAGCTTCACAAGAAGTGGATGGCGAGGCGTCCTTCCGAGGCTCAGCGCAAGGAGAGAGAGGACCTGCGTCAGAAGAACTATCTCGCGAACTTGAAGAAGGAGTGGGAGAATCGCGTCAAATGGTGGAACGATCCAATCCCGGCCAAGCCGAAGCCGCCGAGGAGCGGCCTGTTCGACGGACTGACGAGACTGGGCGGCGCTAGAAGGAGATCCTCGGTGGCGCGGGAAGTGGAGGAGGTTGACACCGCCGCGTACGACGCGCCATCGCCTCCGCCGGCAATGGCGGCGGCGCCGAGGGCGGCGGGAATGCAGAGCGAGCGCAGGGCCAAGGAAGCCCCGAAGCCGAAGTCGGCGGCGGCCACGATCAAGCTGACGGCATGGGACCCGAAGACGCCATACCTTCAGGCAATCAAGGACGCGGTGACGGCGCTCGGCGGCGGCACTGGCGCGAACGCGGCTAACGTGGCCGAGGTGGCGTACGGCGAGTATCTCGTCCAGCGGAAGAAGTATGTGACGTCGCCGGCGTTCTATCTGGACTGCGCCGGCTACTTCTTCAGCATCAAGGCGAACGCGCTCGCGGTGCGTGTGATCTCCAACCTTGCCGAGCTGAGGCTTGACGATCCGGGGATGCTGCGCACGTGCGCGTGGCGGCTTCGGGAGGCAGGAGAGCACGATGCGGCGCTGCCTGTCCTGCGGAAGGTGGCTAAGCTGCGTCCGGAAGAGCCGCACTCGTTCCGCGACCTTGCGATCACGCTGGAGGAGCGCGGGCGGCGCGACGCGGACGCGGACGACATCGCGGCGGCGATGGCGAACTACCACAAGACCGCCTTCACGGCGTGGAAGCGCGAAAACGCGCTATGGACGGCCATCGTGGCCATTGAGGAGCTGAATGCGCTTGTCGCGTGGTCCGGGCGGCAGAAGTGGCCGGAGGGGAAGGCGCCGAAGGTGCCGGAGATGGAGGATGTCTATCGCAAGTTGCTTGATCTGGATGTGCGCATAGCGCTCGCGTGGGATACGGACAACACGGACATCGATCTGCACGTGTTGGAACCGGACGGAGAGGAAGCGTACTATCGGCATAAGCGCACGGCCACAGGCGGATTCCTCACTCACGACGTCACTACGGGCTACGGCCCGGAAGAGTATCTGAAGAAGGACGCGCCGAAGGGTGTCTACAAGGTGCTTGCCAACTACTTCGGCTCGCGCCAGCAGACACTGCTCGGGCCGGCGACGGTGACGGCGACGGTGTACACCAACTGGGGTCGCGCTGACGAGAAGCGGCAGGTGCTATCGCTACGCCTTGACAAGGTTAAGGACAAGTTGCCGATCGGCGACGTCACCGTGGAGTAGCATCGTCGACGACGAACGCCTGCTGCGCGCCGACGGAGGCTAGTCTCCCAGTGGCAAGCGTTTTGCCGAAACGCAGCAGGCGCAACGGTGTGTTCGCAGGGATGTTTGCCGGCGAGGACGGCGATGCGCTTCCTGTCGCGTGATCCATGAGCATGCCTACCGTCATGGTATCCGGCTCCAGCGCAAGGACGCGAAGCATTCCCTCATCCTTCCATCCGGTCACGCCGCCTTCGCCTACAAGCAGACGCGATTCGACGATCTTGCGTGGAGGCACCGTGCCGATCTCGGGGAGGAGCAGCGCGTCTCCGGGCGCGAGCGCGGCGAGGTCTGCGGCCGGCAACGTAAATGTTGCGTATTCCACTTCGGCTGACAGTATTCCGTCGCGAACTGCCGGATGCGCGACGTCGATGAACCGCAGTTGGCCAAGGGCAGAGACGATCGCTGGCGAGGACGTGAGGGAGAACGAGACCACTGGTCCGCTTTCTGGCGAACGGATCTGCGCGCAGAGGAGCTGTGCCTCGGGATCTGTTGCGGACGGCGAAAGTCCGACTATGCCGAGCTGGCGGCGGACTGCGTTCTCGAGAAGTTGGAAGAGCGGGCCGCAATCCTTCTCGACGAGCGCGAGGAGAATCGGCTCCGGCACTTCGGCGCGGGCCGACCAGGCTGCGTGGATATCCGCAAGGGACGGGCTGTCGCAGATGCCGAGGACGTGTTTCTCGTCTCCGAACCTAACAAGCAGATCTAACGTCTCTGTGGGACGCGGCGCGTCTAGGCGCATCGTGCAGTTCAGCTCGCCGAGGCGGCAGGGCATCGTCCAGGCTGGAGAGGCGAGCAGGTCGGCTGCGGAAGCCTTCGCCCATAGCGGAATTGCGGAAAGAATTTCTGTCGGTTTCATGGGAGGATGTCGGTTTGGCGGTTAAGTGGCGGACTCGTTGCGCCTGACGGCCTTGGGCGGCGCCACCGTGACGGCGATCTGGAATGACGGGAGGCGCTCGACGAGTGTTTGCTCGAACTGTACCTGCGCCTGCGCGATCACCTGCGCGACGGACGGCGTGGCAGGGGTGATGGCGACCGTAATGGCCGATCCCTTGGCCTCCATGCGGATTTCCGAGCCGTCGAGAATCGTGGGCTTCAGCTGGATGGTGATCTCGCCCTCTCCGCGTACGAGGGAAGGCGTTACGAGGATCGTGTCGGCCACCTGCGCCGCGGCTTCCACTAGTTCGTGTGTCTTTGCAGTAGCTGCGGCAGGATCAATCTCGATGGATACGGTGCCTGTAACCGCAGCGGGTGCCATGTCTGGCGTTACAGGTACAACGACCGGCGCGGCCTGGAGGGGGGCGGTGACAGTGTCGGCCGCTTGTAACACCTGCTTGTCGTCATCCGTCTGCCTTATGCTTCGAACTGGTTCCAGGACGGACTGCTCGGAATCGGACCTTGTCACCTGCTGTCGGTTGTCGGCTGGCGTGGCGGCAACCGAGGCCGGAGTGGCTTCGGTCGCAAGTTGCGTACCTCCCGTCGGCTGTTGTGTCGGGATGCTGGGCGTCGGCTGTTGTGTCGGAATGTCGGCTGTCGGTTGTGTTGTCGGGATGCTGGGCGTCGGCTGTTGGGTTGTGATGTTGGCCGTTGGCTGTTGCGCCGTGCCGCTGGCTGGCGGTTGTGACGTTGCAGGTTGTGATATCGTTCCGCTGGCTGGCGGTTGTGACGTTGCAGGTTGTGATATCGTTCCGCTGGCTGACGGCTGTGACGTCGTAGGTTGTGATGTCGTACCTCTGGCTGGCGGCTGTGACGTCGTAGGCTGTGATGTCGGGACGCCGACTGTCGGCAATTGCGTAGGGATGACGTCTGTAGTCTGTCGTACCTGTTTGTCGTCTGTCGTCTGTCGAATGTCCTGGCCAAGGGTGATGTCGGCATCGATCCGGTTGGGCGCAGCCTCTGGACGCGCCGCAATGGGCATGTCGAAAGACCCAGTCCCGCGAATCGCGTTTGCGTCACGAGGCATTGCGGATGTTTTACCCGTCGTGTCGGGCATTGAGTTGTCGGCAGTCGGCTGTTGCCTCGGAATGTCGGCTGTCGGTTGTGTTACTGGGATGTTGAGCGTCGGCTGTTGCCTCGAAATGTCGGCTGTCTGTTGTGTTGTCGGGATGTTGGGCGTCGGTTGTTGCCTCGAAATGTCGGCTGTCTGTTGTGTTGTCGGGATGTTGGGCGTCGGTTGTTGGGTTGTGTTGTTGGCCGTTGGATGTTGCGCCGTGCCGCTGGCTGGCGGCTGTGACGTCGTAGGCTGTGATGTCGGGGCGCCGACTGCCGGCAATTGCGTCGGGATGACGTCTGTCGTCTGTCGTACCTGTTTGTCGTCTGTCGTCTGTCGAATGTCCTGGCCAAGGGGGATGTAGGCATCAACCTTGTGGGACACGCTCTCTGGATGCGTTACGCTCGGCATATCGAAACGCATCGCTCTGTCGGCGTTTATTGTCGGCGCGGGAGTGGCTGGTTCTGTCGTCTGCCCTGCCATTGCCGCCTGGAAGCGGGCGATGGCTTCTGGGGCGGGCTGCGGCATCTCGCTGTTGAAAGGCCTCGCCTGGGCTGTCAGGCCTGCTGGAAGTTCAAGCGGCATCAGGCCGCTGGCGTCGGGGATGGTGAAATGGGGCATCGCGATCCCTCCTATGTCCAATGTTACTATGTCGATCATATCATTCCTGCTTTCGTCCTACGAAGTCTTCCAGCTCTCCTTCGGCACGCGCGTCCTGCTCCTGTGCGTCGCGAATGAGCCACTCGGCCTTGTGTTCATCGATCTTCATTCGGTCCTTTGATGCGGCGATAAAATTGCTGTGGGCCGTTGCGGCGGCTTCCTCGCGCGAGTGAAGCTCGCTTTGCGCGCGGGCGACATTGTCGGCCTTGAGAGCGCCTTCCTCGTCGATGCGCGCCACGCCCTCCTGGGCCAGATCCAGCTGCTCGCGCGTGACCGGCCGTCCCATTACGGTGGCGTAGATGCGGTCGCGCCGTTCCTCGCGCGTCCGAGAGTATTCCGCCAGCTCCTGCCTGCGGGCGTCAAGCGTCTCCTGCGCCCTGGCGACGGCCTGGCGGGCCGCGGTCAGCTCGCCACTCGCGCGGTCCTCGCGCATGAGGCGGATGCGCAGAAGGCTCTGGAGTTCGTAGCCCATTAGGCCTCGCCTCCGGAATGTCCGTCCTGCCGGAACGGGAACGGCGGCACGTCGATGGTGAAAGCAACCGTGAAGAGACGGCCGAGATCGTCATCGCGGTCCGTCGCCTCGGCTTCCGCTTCAGGCGTGAGAAGAGTCTCTTCCATATCGTCCATCAAAACAAAAACACGTACGGGCATAAAAGGTTACACACTTTCTTCAACGGGGGCGATTTATCTCCGCTATTGACGATAGGGGGACTTGCTTGCGGCGGATCAGACGGCTTTGGTATAATTGCCGCGACATGAAAAAGACAAAAAGAATGTGCCTGGCGGCTGCGGCGGGCATCCTCTCGGCGGGATGCTTCGCGGTCGAGATCGATCCCCTCACGACGCGCTGGACGTTCGGCGCGCACGAGCCGTACACGATGTACCGGCGCGTCGGCAACCATTGCACGGGCGGCATCGACGGCAACGCGCAGTGGGTGCAGGAATGGCTGGACTGGTTCGACGGCAATGCCCCGACGCTGATGGAGGAGCTGGGCCTGAACTTCCTCCATTCGCGCTTCTACAAGGGCATGGGCTGGGAGGTCGAGAAGAAGGACTTCCCGAACGTGCAGAAGTTCGTGCGGAACTGCCA
>JAEEGL013226770.1_pt1 | contig 10574 bp, 12 predicted proteins | sample 9134231 | NCBI WGS metagenome assembly JAEEGL01 (sample SAMN16246548, study PRJNA631951) | gut metagenome | biome: gut microbiome; feature: rumen; material: fiber-attached | host: Bos | place: Iran: Karaj | collected 2018-10
TAAGCTAGTAAGACCCCCGGAAGACTACCGGGTAGATAGGCTGCGAGTGTAAGTATGGCAACATATTCAGCGTGGCAGTACTAATAGGTCGAGGGCTTGTCCTTGTGTTCCCTTTCCTTTCACTCCTTTTGCTTCCTTCCTTTTCATTGAACGCAACAGCAACAGGCGGCGGAGCATTTCTTCCGCGCCGATCTTATAGATTGCCGCAGAACGTGCGGCTTTTTTCTTTTTTATGCCTCCGTTTCGGGAGGTTTTTTCTTTTTATGCCGGAGTTTTGCGGCGCGCGTTTTCGTCCGGGAAAAAGCGGCGCGGCAGGAGAAAGCTCCGTCGGCAGCCTTCGGGATCGGCAGAAAGACCGATTTTTCAGCTCCGGCGTTCGTTTATAAAACGAATAAATATACGCAAAAATAAAATCGAACGCGCAGGAACATCTCCATATCTTGTCGAACGATCGGAGCAAGCGGGTATAAATATAGATATGGAAGTATAAACATACAATTTAGCGGCAATTCTAAAAGTTACAAATTTGTAATTTTTTATGTTTTGAGCAGGGTTTTCAGAAAATCTCCGCGATTATGTCAACAGGACCGAGAATTCGACACAGCAATCGTTCGAAATACGAATAATAATAATGCAGATTTGTACAATACGCACAAAACAAGGCGCGATTTTTGTTTGACATATGGTGAATCTCTGAGTATACTTCACTTGTAACATAGGATTGATATAACTATATCTGTTTTTGGAAACGTCTATACGGAGGCAATTATGTACAGGAGAAGAACCAGAAGAACCATTTCCGCAAAATGGATTGCGGCGATCGTTTTTTTGCTTTTGATCGCGTTTGCGTCTGTTATAACGGTGATGGCGGCCGGCAGCAAGGTTACGGTCATAGACGGAAACGAAGAGGTTTCCGTTACGGCGTCGAAGCTCTCGGTCGATGAAATCATGAAGAAGGCCGAAGCGAACGGCGTCGCCCCGCTGGAAGGCCTCGATGAAGCGGCGTTTGATCCGCAGACGCAGACCCTGACCATTTACCGCGAACGGCTCGGATCCGTTACCGACAACGGGAAAACGTATCTTTTCCCGGTTTCGTCGCGTTCGCAGACGGAAGACGAGATCCTCAACGCGTTTGAGAGAGCCTATCCGGAAAATGAAATCGGCCGCGAGGACGACGTCCTGTTTGACGAGGAGACGAAAAAGGCTACGATTCTGCGCGCGATGAACGTCACCTTCACGAACGACGGCACGAAGAAAACCGTTGTCGCCCATTACGGCGAGACGGTTTCCGATCTGCTCCGGCGCGAAAACGTGACCGTAAAAGCGAACGACAGCCTCAATTTTGCCCCGACCGATCCGATTTACGAAAATATGGACCTGGTCTATCAGACCCAGGCAAAGATCACCCTGACGGTCGCGGGCGAATCGGAAGAAAAAATCGTTCCGATCGATACGGTCGAGCAGACGCTCTCGGCGCTTTCGGTTTCGCTCGGCGATTACGATACGATCAACGTTTCGCTCGATACCGTGATCACCGACGGCATGGAGATCGAGATCCACCGTGTCTCCTACGAAGAGATCACGCAGGACGAGATCATCGATTACGAGATCATCGAGCGGTCTTCCGCCGATTACTACGAGGGCAATACGCACGTTGAAACCTACGGCGAAGAAGGCCTGCGCAGGATCACGAAACGGCTCAAATACGTTGATTACGAGCTGGACGATATCGAGATCCTCAGCGACGAGGTGATCGAAGAGCCGGTTGACAAAGTCGTCCTGATCGGAACAAAGGAGCGGGAATCCGGCTCCTCCGGCGGCAGCTACGAAGGACCGTCGGACGGAATGCCGACGGCTTCTTCGGGAACGTTCATCGACTATAACGGCAACGTCGTGCGCTATAAGGAGCTCAAAACCGGCAACTGCACCGCGTATTACGGCGGCGGCATCACCGCGACGGGCCGGCCGGCGCAGGTCGGGAACGTTGCGGTCAATCCGTACGTGATCCCGTACGGAACGCGGATGTATATCTGTTCGCCGGACGGCAGCTTCGTTTACGGCTACGCGGTCGCGGCGGATACGGGCGGCGTTCTGATGAGCGGCTACGGCCTGATCGACTGCTACTACGATACGTACGAAGAATGCTGCAACTTCGGCCTGCGGTATATGCACGTCTATATTCTGGAGTAACGAAAAAAAGAAGAGAGGCTTGTGGGAGCGATCGCACAAGCCTTTTTTAAACGAAACCGGCCCCTTCGGCCCGCCGCCGGAGAGGGCTGCGATAAAAATGGAGGAGATCAAATGAAACCGCTGATGGAAACCGTACTTGAAAAACCGAAACAGACGCGCTACATCGAACCGTTTTCCTATGAGCTTGCGGGCGGCGTCTTTACGCTGGAATCGCAGGAGGAACGCTGCTTTTTGAACGTTTTCGGGGAAGAATTCCTGGAGTGGAAGGAAGAAGAAAAACCCGCCGTTCGCGCCGAATACCGCGCGCAGAAGCTCTGCGAGGATCTGTTCCTGCTCTCCTTTGCGCCGGACGGGACGCCTTCTGCGCTGGCGCTGGATCTTTCAACCGGCCTTTTCACGAGGATTGCCGGCGAAAAGGTTACCTTCGGGCGGATCCGCGAAACGGACCGCGCGGAAAAACTGCCGCTCCATTCCTTCAGCAGCGCGCTTGCGGGACATACGCTGCTCTGGCGCTATTCTCCGCAGGACAGCCTCGTCTGGCGCCATACGGAGCACGAAGTTCGGATCGACGGCGAGGAAGGCGCGCGGAAGTTTTTCGCCGTTTTGCTGCGCGAGGATTTTTATCTTCTCTGCGCTGAGATCGCGCCCGGAAAAGGCTGTTCTCTCATGATCGCCGATCTCAACCGCGTCCGCGGCGTCGGTTTGTATACCCGGATCGAAGACGGCGAGCCGAAAACGGATTACTTTGCCGGCTACGGCGATTTCCTGCGTCCGGGCGAAACGGAAAAGCAAACGAGCTATAAAAAGCGGATCCTGGGCATCGAGCTTTATAATCCGGTTTCCAAACGGCCCTCTCCCCGCGCCATGCAGCAGTACCGGATTCCGGAAACGAACGAACTCGCCGGAAAAACGCTGGAGCTGGTTTTCGACGGCCTCGGGGCGTATTATTTCCGGTTTATCGACAAATTCCATCTCGCCTGGGCGAAAGAGGGCGAAGAATTCCGCTATGAAAAATACGAGGCGGTCAAATCCGACGAAACGACGTATCTCTTCAAGTTCCTGCTCAAAGGAAGAACGCCGCTCACCTCGGTTTCGATCGTCTGGGACCGCGTGTCGACCCTCGCTACCTGTATCCTTGCTCAGGCCGGCGCGAATCCGAAGCATCCGCGGCTGGTAAGCTCAAAGGCGTATTTCGGCGCGGAAAAGCGCGGCCGGGCGCCGCTTTCGACCGAACGTCATTCCTATACGAACGAGCTTGTCGGCAAGCGGGTCGAGTGGAAATACAATCAGTCTGATTCGGTGATGCACTGCTATCACGGCGAGGATCATTTCCGGCTCGGCAACGCCGAAAAAGTTCTGGCGGAAAACGCACCGGAGCGAGAGATCCGCCACTGGGAATATCTGACCGGCAGAACGAAGATCTATCCTTACTACGAGGAGCCGGCGTATTTTATCAAAATCAAAGAGGGAATGTATCTCTACTCTGTCACGGAATCCAACATCAACCATCTGATGCCGGAAGCCGGCGGCGGTCAGATGCTGATTTTGCTCAATTGCTGCGGCCCGCGCTACATCGGCCGGGATTTCGGCGTTCTGCCGGACGGCACGCCGGACTTTAAATTCATCGGCGCGATCGGAAGTTTTTCCGAGGAGCCGGACAGTGTGGAAGCGGTTCCCTATCCGATCTATACGTTTACGGATTGACCGCAAAACCAAAAACCAAAAAAGAAGCGCCCGTGCCAAACGTCTGGCACGGGCGCTTTTGCGCAGGTTGATACGAGGGGCTAATTGCCGCTGTCGACAGCGTGTTTGTAGCCGTAATGGTCGAGCGTGGTGCCGAGCTCCGGGAAATCGTCGCCGTAAATAAAATCGTTGGCGTAGATCGAATTCCACTCCGTATCCGGGACCAGGACGTAAGATTCGTATCCGGAAATGATTACGGCGTCATTATAATAAAATTCATCGGAGGGGATGCGCGCCTGCTGAACTTCATAGTTGAAGTAAGTCGTACCGTTCATCAGCAGACCGACCATTTCCTCCTGCGAGAGGTTGGTGGAGACCTCCGGGACAACCTCGTTGGCGATCTGGGTCAGGGTAAAGATACTGGCGCCTTTCATTTTTTTGACGATGCCGGAGAAGATGTTTCTCTGGCGGGAGGTGCGTTCGAAATCGCCGTTTCCGATTTTTCGGGTACGGGCATACATGCGGGCCTGCTTTCCCGTCAGAAGATTGAGCCCTTCCACGGCATAAGCGTTCGTTTCTCCGGATTCCTGATTGATATACGCGGCTTCCGCTGCGGACAGTTCCATTTCTACGCCGCCCAAAGCGTCGACGATCTTTTCAAACGCGTAATACGTGACGACGACGTAGCGGTCGATATCGATCTTGAAATTATCCTCGATCGTATTGACGAGGCAATCCGGGCCGCCGAGGAAATAAGCGACGTTGATCCGGTTCGGAGCCCATCCGCCGGAGAGGTCGACGTACATGTCGCGCATGAACGAGGTGACCTTGAGCTTCTGGTGGCGCCGGTCGATCGAAACGAGCATCATGCTGTCGGAACGGCCCTGGTCGCCGACGTAGTCGTCGGTGCCGAGGAGCAGGATATTGATGATTGCGTCGTCGTGATAAAGGCCGTCGATCTGTACGGGATCATTGAAGGTGATGTTCACGTCCTCCGGTCCGGACTTGCCGGGCTGGGTCGGCGCGTCGATGACGATCGGAGCGGTCTGCTGTTCGCCGCCGTTTCCGCCGGATGAATTCGGATGAACCGGCGTAATGAACTGGAAGCTGTTGAGCAGATTGCCGGCGTAGAGGGCGGCGATGCCCACGAGGATGAAAACCAGCGACAAAAGCAGCGAGAGGATCGCGAACACGATGGATTTTTTGCTCCGCTTCGTTTTTTCGGGCTTCGGCGAAGTACGGCCCGCCGGTCTTTCCGGTGCCCGTGTGACCGAGGCTTCGGCAGCTTTTACCGCGGAACGAGCGCTAACCGCCGGGATTTCCCCCGTTAAATCGGCGCGCTCCTCGTTTTCCAGCGCAGCGTCGAGCAGATCGTTGAACGCGTCGTTTTCGGCGGCGGATCCCGCCGCCTCTTCAAAATCGTCGAACCCGTCGGAAAGATCGGTATATTTTTGCAGTTCGGTTGGTTCCGGACGCGGCGCGGATCTGTGCCGCGCGCGGTCGTTTTGGTTCGGTTTAAACCGTTTTCCGGCCATGATAGACCTCCTTTAGTGGTCCTGCTCATCAAGCGTCAGCTGATAAGAGGGCAGGTAATTCTCGATAAAGTAATCCGCCTCCGGCAGATGCATCGCCTCAAGCGCGGCGCGAGTGGCTTTTTCCGCCTGCCGGAACTCCGTGTTTCCGGAGCGTTCCTCTTCGAGGCACTTGATCAGCGCGGAGAGCTTGTCCGCCGCTTTGACGAAGCGGTAGAGCGGATCGGCCTTCGTTTCGGAAAGGATGATATCGGCATAGACGTTCCGGTAATCCTCCGGCAAAAGGGAGAGCAGCTTCTGCTGCGCCATGTCTTCCACCAGCGCGTAGGAATCGCGCACCTCGCGGCTGTAATATTTGACCGGCGTCGGCAGATCGCCGGTGATGATTTCCGGTGCATCGTGGAAGAGGGCGAGCGTTGCGGCGCGATCCGCGTTGAGGTTCCCGCCGAACTCGCGGTTGTGGATCAGAACGAGCGCGTGCGCAAGGATCGCCGTTTCAAAGCTGTGCTCCGAGAGGTTTTCTTCCCGCGTGTTGCGCATCAGGCCCCAGCGGCGGATATATTTCATGCGGGAGAGCATCGCGAAAAAATGGAACACTTGAAAAACCCCTCCCTTCTCAGAATACCCTTTTACTATACAATAAACCGGATTGAAATGCAAATCATTACAGAAAAAAACTCGGAAATCGGCCCGAAAAAGAAAAAAAGATCCGTTTTTTGCGGATCTTTTCAGAGGCAGAGGTATAAAAGCGCGAACATCAGCGCGGGATCGGCGGCTTCTTCGGAGAAGATCAGCAGAAGCAGCAAAAGCAGCGTTTTTTCTCCGTCGCGGAAAAGCAGCTCGAAACATCCGGCCCCCGGCGGGTTCTGCGGCTCCGGTTTTGCCGGCTCCGGCGCCGCGGGCTGCGGCTTTTTCGAGCGGCGCTGCATCTCCAGCGCGCGCCCGATCGCTTCCTGCTTCATCGTCTGGTAATCGGGCATCGTTTATTCACCGCCTGTCAGGGCCGAAAGGAACCCGGTTTCTTTCAGAAGCGGAAGCAGCCGGAGAACCGAGAGGATCCGGAGCGCCTCGTCGAGCTTTTTCTGCCGGGGCTGCGAAAGCAGCGGGCGAAGCGCGCGCAGGAACCGCGTCGTGTCGTCTTCGGCGCCGAGCGAAGAAAGCAGCGAAGCCGCCCCCGTCCGCGAAGCGCTGCCGGCCGGAGCGGGCGGCGGCTCTTTTCGGGCGTCGGAATCCTGCAGCCCGAGCAGCTTTGCGAGGTTCCGGATCTGCGAAAGACTGTTCGGATCTGAAAAAAGGGCGCCGAGCTTTTCGGAGAGCTCCTCCATCGGCTATTTCCCTGCGCCGAGCGATCGGAGAAGCGCCTGCGCCGCCGGAGAGCGCAGCACCGCCTCCAGCCGTTCGGGATCGTTTAAAAGCGCCTTGAGGGCTTTGCGGTCCTGCGGCTTGAGTTCCCGGAGCATCGCGTTTGCCTGCGCCTCGGCGCCGCCGGGGTCGGCGGCGTTCGGGATAAAAGAGCCGTTCGGAAATTCGTGCGGATTTTGCATACGTTTCACCTCGCGCATCGTTATTAACAGTGTATGCCGCGCTTCGGGAAATATGTTCCGCGCAAAACGGAAAAAGAAAGTTTGCAAAAACGGTGGATTTCGTGTATGCTGAAAGAGAACGAAAGGAGAAGCGCCCATGCAGTACGTTTATGCCGCCATGTGGTTTGTCATGGCGTTCTTTATGATTTTCCGCTTCGGAAAAGAAAACCGGATCTTCTATCTGGCCGGCGCAGTGCTGGTCGTTTTCGGCATCTGGTGGCTCCTCGATGCGATTTACCCCGAATGGCAGATGTTCGGCGGGGCAACGGGGATCGCTTTCCGCGTAGTGATCGTTGCCGCGCTCGCCGTGATCGTCCTTTTTTATCTGAAAATGCGGAAAAATCGCGGCGACGAATAAATAACAACCGCAAAACCCGGGGCATACTATAGTAAAGCGGAGCCGAAGTTCCGCTTTCTATAGATTTTCCGCCGCGGGTTTCTTTTTTCGACCGCGGCGGAGTTTTTTGTTGACAAAACCCCGGCCCGTGTATATAATGGTTCAGGATGAGCCGTGAGAAGCTCTTGCGGCGAATCGGAAAAAATATACTCGAATCTGACACTGAAATCTATTTGAGGTGAAAGGCTGTAGTATCGAAGATGGATCTTTGATTCGGCCGCACCCAAAGGTGCGGCTTTTTTTCGGAGGTTTTTATGGAAACGAGAGTTGCGTCAATTTCTATTATCATCGAAGATTACAGTTCCGTTGAGGCGATGAATAAGCTTCTCCATTCCTACGGAGAATATATCATCGGACGCATGGGCATTCCGTACCGCCAGAAAGGGATCTACATCATCTGCATCGCGATCGACGCGCCCCAGGATGTGATCAGCAGTCTTTCCGGCAAAATCGGAAAGCTCCGCGGCGTCAGCGCCAAAACGGCCTATTCGAATATTATCAGCAGGTCAGAGGACCAGGAAAAAGGAGTAACACCATGAACAAAAAATTCATCCGCAGCATTGCATGTCTGTTGATCGCGGCGATCGCGCTGTTCGCCTTTGCCGGATGTTCGCAGACCCCGGCTTCTTCCGCAGAGCCGGCCTCCTCGCAGCAGGAGAGCGCACCCGCCTCCGAAGCGCAGCCTTCAAGCGAGCCGGAGCCTTCCTCCGAGCCGGAGCCCTCTTCCGAGCCGGAACCTTCCTCCGAACCGACCGAAAAAACGCCGGTCAACGTGATGGTACTGAGCGGAACGACCGGATTCGGTATGGCGTACCTGATGGATCAGGCCGCGAACGGCTCCGCCCTTGCGCCGTACGCGTTCAGCGTGGAGACCGACGCCTCCAACGTCACCGCCGCGCTCGTCAACGGCACGGTCGATATCGCCGCGCTGCCGACCAACGCCGCTTCCGCCCTTTACAACAAAACGAAAGGCGGAGTACAGCTCCTCGCGCTCAATACGCTCGGCGTTCTCTATCTGGTTCGCAACGGCGGCGACGAGATCGCTTCCTTTGAGGATCTTCGCGGCAAAACCGTTTACGCGCCCGCCCAGAACCCGACCTTTATCTTCAGCTATCTCTGCGAAAAGAACGGCCTGAAGGTCGGCGAAGATATCACGATCGATAATTCCTACGCCCAGCCCGCCGATCTGCGTACGGCGCTCGCGAGCGGCGAGGTGGAGCTTGCCGTTCTGCCCGAGCCGATGGTCACGATCGCGAAAAGCGCGAGCGAGACCGTTTCCGTTGCGATGGATCTGACGAAAGAATGGGATCTTGTCTCTCCGCAGGGAAGCCTCGTTCAGGGCTGCGTCGTCGTACGAAGCGAATTTGCGCAGGAGCACCCCGCCGAGGTGGACACTTTCCTCGCGGAATATCAGGCTTCGATCGAAGCGCTGCTCGCCGATCCGGCCGCCGTTTCGGTGATGATCGAAAGCACGGGCATCTTCAACAAAGCGCCCGTCGCGCAGAAAGCGATCCCCAACTGCAACATCTGCTTCCTCAAGGGGGAGGAGATGAAAGAAAAGATGAAGAACTTCCTCGAAATCATGTTTGAAACGGCGCCTCAGTCGATCGGCGGGGCGATCCCGGGAGACGATTTCTATTATATCGAAGGATAATATCGAAGGATCATATGCAGGCTTTTTTGAAGAAAACAGGAAAAGCCCTCGGCGTCCTCCTTTTCTGGATCGGCGTCTGGGCGCTGCTGTCGTGGCGGGTGAACCGGGAGCTGCTGCTCCCGTCTCCCGGTGCGGTTTTCCTGCGCCTTTTTGAGCTCGCCGCAACGGGCGGCTTCTGGCTGACCCTGCTTTCTTCGCTTTGGAAGATCCTGCTGAGTATCCTGGCGGCCGTTCTGCTCGGCGTCCTGCTCGCGCTCGCGACCCGGCGGTTTTCTCTGCTGCGCGCGCTCTTTGCGCCGCTGCTTTCCATGATCAAATCCACCCCGGTCGCGTCGTTCATCATCCTCGCGCTCGTCTGGATGGGAAGGTCGTTCGTGCCGCCGTTTATCTGCGCTTTGATGGTCATACCGATCGTCTGGGAAAACGTGAGCGCCGGGATCGCGAACACCGACCCCGCGCTGCTGGAACTCGGGAAGGTCTATCGTCTTTCGGGCGGAAAGATCCTCCGAAAGATCTATATTCCCTCCGTCATGCCCTATTTCCTTTCGGCCTGCCGCGCTTCGATGGGCCTCGCATGGAAGGCGGGCATCGCCGCGGAGGTGCTGACCGTCCCGGGAAACTCCATCGGAAAAATGATCTACGAATCGAAGCTCTACCTCGAGACGACGGATCTGTTCGTCTGGACGGTCGCGGTGATCCTGCTGAGCTTCCTGCTCGAAAAAGTGGCGATGAAGCTGATCGGAACGCTCGGGCGACGCTGCAACGCAAACGAGGTGACGGCCAATGCTTGAATTTCGAAACGTTTCCGCGGCCTTCGGCGAAAACCGCGTGCTGGAGCACTTGGGCTTCCGCCTTGAAAAGGGCGAGCACGCCGCGTTTATGGGCCCGTCCGGCTGCGGCAAGACGACGCTTCTGTATCTCGCGGCCGGTCTTAGGGCGCCGAACAGCGGCGAAGTTCGCCGCGAAAGCGAAAAGATCGCCGTCGTTTTTCAGGAGCCGCGGCTGCTGCCCTGGATGAACGCCGAAGAAAACGTCGCCCTCGTCCTCGGCGAAGACGCGCCTCGGGAGCGTGCGCGGGCCGCGCTTTCGCGCGCCGGGCTCTCGGATGCCCTTCAAAAACTGCCCGCCGAGCTTTCCGGCGGCATGCAGCAGCGCGTATCGCTTGCGCGCGCGCTTGCGTTCGACGGCGACCTTCTGCTGCTCGACGAACCGTTCCGCGGGCTCGACGAAGCGCTGCGCGCGCAGATGACCGAATGGATCCGCGAGGCGTCGGCGGGCAAAACGATGATCCTGATCACCCACGATCCGAACGACGCGGCGGCGCTGTGCGAAACGCTCTATGAATACCGCGAAAAATCGTTTGTGAAAAAACCTCCGGACTGAGTCCGGAGTTTTCTTTTTCGAAAGCGTCGGCGCGCCTCTTGAAAAATGCCGCCGTTTCATTTAGAATAGAAGCAGAAACAAGACTGGAGCGTGAGCAACGTGAAAATAGCGCCTTCTGTTTTAGCAGCCGATTTTCTCTGCCTCGGGGAGCA
>JAEEGL013622358.1_pt1 | contig 10574 bp, 6 predicted proteins | sample 9134231 | NCBI WGS metagenome assembly JAEEGL01 (sample SAMN16246548, study PRJNA631951) | gut metagenome | biome: gut microbiome; feature: rumen; material: fiber-attached | host: Bos | place: Iran: Karaj | collected 2018-10
AATTAAAGGTGGATTAAACGCCAAGAAAAAGCACAATCGCGTTCTGAAGCTTGCAAAGGGCTACAGAGGCGCAAGAAGTAATCAGTATAGAGTAGCTAAGCAGTCCGTAATGAGAGCTCTCACCTCATCCTATTCAGGACGTAAGGAGAGAAAGAGAGAGTTCAGAAAGCTCTGGATCACCAGAATCAACGCTGCAGCTCGTATCAACGGACTTTCTTACAGCAAGTTCATGTTCGGTCTCAAGAAGGCCGGAGTTGACATGAACAGAAAGATGCTCGCTGAGCTCGCTGTAAACGATGCAGCAGGCTTCGCAGCTCTTGCAGAGATGGCTAAGAAAGAGATCGCTTAACTTTTAGTCAACTAATTTATGTCTACTAAAAAGACAGCCCATGAGGCTGTCTTTTTTATTGCGTTATGATTGTGACAGAGGGTCCGACCCGGTGTCACAATTTATTTATCTGCCAGGACCTTAAGAACGTAGTCGTATATACGTGCGGTGGAAGATATGGAGAGTCTCTCTCCGGTAGTATGGATATCCTTCATGTCGGGGCCAATTGACACTGCGTCAATATCTGATGCCTTGTCCATGAAAAAGCCGCATTCAAGGCCTGCGTGGATGGCCTCGACCTTGGGCTCATGTCCGTACATATCCTTGAATACTCTGACCATCTTATCTCTGAGAGGGGACTCGGTCTTATATGCCCATCCGGGATAAACTCCCGTAACGGCATTTGTTCCGCCAAAGTCCGATGTGATCTTCTTAAGTCTATCGATCAGTTCGTCCCTTTCGGAACCGATAGAACTTCTTACGGAAAATTCAGCGGTAACTTTTGCGTCTTCGCATTTAATGATTCCCAGGTTAAGGGAGGTCTGAACAAGTCCTTCGATATCCTTACTCATTGCCTGGACTCCGAAGGGAAGAGTGTTTACAAAATCGGCTGCCTTTTTGAGGGAAATATTAATGTCCTTAGTGGCTGAGGTGTTTTCTTTTACTGTAAGTTCAAATCCGGGATCTTTCTCCGAATATTCCTTAGCAATAACTTCTGCCTCTGCCTTCATGGCTGCTTTAACCGCTTCGGCATCATCTGCTGAGACGGCGATGGAAGCGTTACATTCGATCATGATGGCGTTGTCTGCAGTTCCGCCTGTGAGGGATGTCAGAATGGCTGAATCTGAAGCGTCTGAAGCCTTACCAATGATTCTTCCCATAAGCTTTCCGGCATTTGCTCTTCCAAGGTGGATCATAGCTCCTGAGTGGCCGCCGAGAAGTCCGCTTACATTAAGGTCAAGGAAAGTAACGTCAGTGGGGATAGCACTGTCATCCGATGCGAGAGTGCATTTAACTCTTGCTCCGCCTGCGCATCCGACCGTGAAGATTCCTTCATCCTCTGAATCGAGGTTAAGGAGCATGCGAGCTGAGACATTCTTAATATCAAGTCCTGCGGCGCCCTCCATGCCTGTTTCTTCATTTGCTGTGATAACAACATCAAGTGCGGGATGGGGAATATCGCTTGAATCAAGGATTGCAAGAGCCATGGCAACAGCGATTCCGTTATCTCCGCCAAGGGAAGTGTGATGAGCACCGATATAGTCCCCGTCTACAAAGACGTCAAGGGGTGTGGTCTTCATATCGATTCCCGAGCCCTCATCGCATACGGCAACCATATCCATATGACCCTGAAGGATTATTCCGGGCTTGTTTTCATACCCGTTTGTCGCAGGCTTTTTGATGATCACATTTCCTGCATCATCAGCGATATATTCAAGGTTTCTGGATGATGCAAAATCAATAAGATACTTTCTGATGCCCTCAAGGTTGTATGAACCGTGGGGAATCTGTGTGATTTCCTCGAAGAATTCAAATACCTTCGGAGGATTAAGTGAACTTAATTTTCCCATTATAAAAATCTCCGTTTTTCAAGTCTTAAACAATCAATATAATATACCTTTCCGTCATCATTTGAAATATAACCTTTAGTATAAAAATATGCCCATTTTACGCGCTTACATGGTATAATTTTCATAGTATGGGTTTTATTTTTGAAGGGGTGACATAATGAAAGTAACGATTCTGGGTGCCAGGGGATCTATTCCTACCGAAGGCCCTGAAATGCTTGAATTTGGCGGGGGAACATCTTGCGTTCTCGTAGAAAGCGATGATCAGGCAATCTTTTTGGATGCAGGAACGGGAATCATAAATGCTCCGAATGTGGGAGATAAAGAGATTTCCATTCTAATGACACATCCTCATCTTGACCATGTTCTTGGTCTGCCCTTCTTTCCTTATATTTTTGAAAAAGGCCGTAAGATCGGTTTTTATGCCGGTAAAAACGGAATACTAAATACATACGAACAGCTTGGTACTGTTTTCTCCAATCCTCTCTGGCCTTGCAGAATAGAGGATTATCCTTCGGATATCACTTTTCATGATGCGGAATTTCCTCTTCAGATCGGCGGATTTACCGTAACAGGTATTCCTTCCGTTCATCCCGGAGGAGGTACCGTTTACAGATTGGAAGAAAACGGAAAGTCCGTAATCTATGCAACCGATTACGAATATGAAGAAGATAAGGTCGGTGAACTTATAGAGTTTGCCAAGGACTGTGATCTTTTATTTTTTGATGCCCAGTATACCGATGAGGAACTGGACAGAAGAAGAGGCTACGGTCATTCAACAGTAGCACAGGGACTTGATGTCATGAAGAGATCGGGTACGAAGAATATCAGATTCGTTCATCACGATCCAAGACACAGTGATGATTTCCTTAGAAAAATGGAGGCGGATGTTAAGAGCGAACATGTAGCATTTGCCAGAAAGGATGAGGTGATCATTCTGTGAGTAATGACAAATGCATTAAAAACAGCATGATGGATGCATCCCTCTTTGAGAACAGCGGATACAGCCTCGAGAGAATGATAGCCATTGCACTTGATCTTTCTGCGGAGAAGGATTTTGACATGCTTATGCAGAAGATCCTTATCGAAGCAATGGATATCTGCCACTGCGATGCAGGAACGGTTTATGTCCTCGAAGACGATCATTTAAACTTCCACACCGTTTATACAAGATCCCTGGGAATTCCTGCTGCAGAGCAGAGTCGTAATGCGAATCTTCCTCCCGTTCCCTTGGGAAGAAAAAATGTATGCGCCTGTGCTGCACTTGATAATAAGAAGATTAATATTCCGGACGTTTATGAATCCAAAGAATATGATTTCTCAGGTGCTCAGAAATATGATGCCATAACTCATTACCGCACGGGATCAATGCTGGTAATCCCTATGGATGATGAAAAGGATGAGATCATCGGTGTCCTTCAGCTGATCAACTCCCTGGATAAAGACGGAAATATCATTCCTTTTGATCCTGCGTATGAGCAGATAGTCTCTGCGCTTGCATCACTTGCTGCAGTATCACTCAATAACCATCAGCTTGCCCAGGAAGTAACCGATACCTTGCATTCTTTTGTCGAGGTAATGGTTGATGCCATCGATGCAAGAAGTTCATACAACGCAAACCATACACGAAGCATGGTTAAATATGCCGGCAAATTCCTTGATTGGATGGCAGAAAACGGAGATCCCTGGACCTTCACGGATGAGTCGAGAGATGCTTACCTGATGAGCATTTGGCTCCATGATATCGGTAAACTCGTCGTTCCTCTTGAGGTTCTCGATAAGCCCGACAGACTCGGTAATTTCAAGGCGGGAATAAAGAGCAGAGTTGAGATCGCATGCCTGATGGAAAGAGTTGATTTCCTCGAGCATCCTGACAGGATCAGCGATTGCATGGCCAAGATCGATACCATCAAACATGCTTACGAAGTAATTGAAAAAGCAAACATAGCAGGCTTTCTTCCCGATGAACGAATTGAGGAACTCAAGAGCTTTGCAAATATCAAATGTAAGAATGCTGACGGAGAAGAGATTCCTCTTTTGTATGAAAAAGAAGTCGAAGCAATCACCGTTAGAAAAGGAACTCTTACCGATGCCGAGAGAAAAACAGTACAGAGTCACGTCGTATATACCAAGAGAATGCTGGATAAGATGCATTTCAAAGGCATTTACAAAGATGTTCCTTTCTGGTCCGGTTCCCACCATGAATTCCTAAACGGAATGGGATATCCGAACAACCTGAAAGCTGAGGAACTACCCAACGAATCAAGGCTTCTTACCATCATAGATGTATATGATGCGCTTACTGCAGAAGACAGACCTTATAAGCCTCCCATGCCGCCCGAAAAGGCATTTGAGATTCTTCGAAGCATGAGAGACGACGGTCAGATCGACGGAATGTTACTTGATAAGTTTATTGAAAGCGAAGCCTGGAAGAAAGATTAATTCATCTGATAATGGAGAGGATTATGGATAAGAAAAAGAAGATCATTATTATAGGAGCAGTTGCACTACTGGTTGTGATCGGTCTCATTGTTTTCTTGGCAAATCGCGGCGGTATCAGCGCTACGACCATGAGAGTTATACGCATTGAAGGAAATGTAAGCCTTCAGGATAACGGAGTACTTAAAGCTATCAAAGAAAATCTCAGGCTTTTAAGCGGAAATACAATCGATACTTCCGAGAGTTCAACCGTATCCATAGGTCTTGACGATACCAAGATTGTTACCATGGATGAGCTTAGCCGTGCAGAGTTTAAGCAAAGCGGAAAACAGCTTAACCTTGATCTTACTGCGGGTAGTCTTTTCTTCGAAGTAGATAAGCCTCTTGCGGATGATGAATCATTTGAGATTGAGACATCCACAATGATCGTCGGCATCCGCGGAACTTCAGGCTGGGTGAGCGTTCAGGGTGATGTTGAAAGTTTTATTCTCACCGACGGACATGTTCATATCATAGGTACCAATCCTACAACCGGTGAGAGAAAAGAAATCGATGTAAATCCCGGACAGAGAGTAACTGTCTATCTGTATAATGACAGATCCGTAGACAGCATAATGTTTGAAGTAGAGGATATAACCGAGCGCGAAGCTCCTGAATTTATCCTCGGAATATTAAGGGAAAACATGGTTCTTCTCGACAGAGTTTGCGAGGAGACCGGATGGGATAAGAACTGGATTCTCGGAATAGCTGATGCAGAACCTGAAGCAACCGACACACCTGATCCTGATCTGGTTGCAGATGTGGATCCTTCCACAGAACCTTCGACGGAGCCTTCTGAAGAACCGGTTCATGAGCATGAATATGTTGCTGAAGTTACCAAGCCTGCAACTTGCGGTGCTGCCGGAGAAAAAACATTTACATGTGAATGCGGTGATTCCTATACCGAAGTTATTCCTGCAACAGGAAATCATACATATGTAGCGGAAGTCACAACCGAAGCTAATTGCGTACTTCCCGGAGTTATGACTTACACATGTTCCGTATGCGGTGATACATATACCGAAGTAATTCCTGCAACAGGTGAGCATACATTCGAGGGCGGAACCTGTCAGACACCTATGATCTGTTCAGTGTGCGGAGCAGAGGGACCGATGGGAAGTCACCATTTTGTACTGTGCCATCATGATGCACAGACACATCAGGAACCTATATGGGATCCCTGGAAGGGTAATTTACTTCCTCCCATCGGATACAATACCGTTACTGATAGTCCTGCATATGATGACTATCTCTGCGAATACTGTGGATGTTCACAGGGTGATAATTAAATTATTAGAGGGGATTTGTTTTTATGAGGGAGAAATTGAACCAACTCGGAAAAAAGCGGATAGCAATAATATCTGCGATAGTTATAGTGCTTATTTTGGCACTTATCTTTATACTGCTTTACCGCAAGGGGATAAGAGCTACCACCATGAGGCTGCTTCGCTATGAAGGTACGGTCACCATGGAAGATAACGGTGCATCCCAGGCAGTTAAAGAAAATCTCAGATTAAAAAGCGGTAATTCGCTTGATACTGCAGTGGCAAGCCTTGTATCCATAGGACTTGATGATGCCAAGATTGTTACCATGGATGAGCTCAGCCGTTCAGAGTTCAATCAAAAGGGTAAGTACTTAAATCTGAATCTGACAAAGGGAAGCATTTTCTTTGAAGTAGATAAACCTTTGGCGGAGGATGAGACTTTTGAGATAGAAACATCCACCATGATCGTCGGTATCCGCGGTACTTCCGGCTGGGTTAGCGTCAGCGGAGAACACGAAAGCCTTATCATTACCGACGGACATGTGCGTGTTATCGGAACCAATCCCGTAACCGGTGAGAGCAAAGAAATCGAAGTAAAAGCAGGACAGAGAGTCACTGTTTATCTCTATAACGACAGAGAAGTGGACAGCATCATGTTCGAACTTGAAGATATCACCGAACGTGATCTTCCCGCTTTTGTAATTCGTATGCTTCGTGAAAATCCCGATCTTCTCGACAAGGTAGTAAGAGAGACCGGTTGGGATAAGCCTTGGATTCTCGGAATAGTTGATGCAGATGTAGAACCTGAGGATGAGCCTCAGCAGAATAACAATTCTAATGCAACGGTTAACAACGATCCTCCGGCAGTTGCGGATGTTGATGTTGTAGTGCCCGATGAAGATAATGACCCCGAGCCTGTTAACAACAATACGGGAAATGACGAAGTTCTTCCTCCCGTAGCTGTTCCTACAACCACAGCGCTTGAGCGTCAGATTGAAGCAGCTCTCGCAAGAGTTGTGGAGATAACTCCCGAAGGTCATTACAGTCTGGACGATGGAACCGATTTTGATCCGGAATATTATGGAGAGAGATATCCTGATGTTGCTGTAGTTTATGGTGATGATCCAGAAGAACTCCTTGCTCATTACGTAGCACACGGACAGGAAGAAGGCAGATTTGCAAACAAGAAAGAAGAAGACGACAAGCTTCTGGCAGATGCCATAGCTAACGCACCTGCGCCTTCGAATGATAATACCACCACAACAAATACTAACACTGTTGTATATAATAACAATGCAGCCAATACGGCGGTTCAGGCTCAAGGCTCGAACTATTACAGCCTTAATGGTGTCGACTTTGATTATACGGGTGGTGTTCTATCAATTGTTCCTACTACAACAGCGTCTAGTGTAGTCATCCCCAGATATCTTGAAGATGAAAACGGTAATGTTGTAGCCCAGGTTGAATATAGTGAAGTCAGCACCAATCTTCCACAAGTTGTTAACGAAGTTGATTTGACTCATTATTCGCCTTCGACTGCTCAGATGCTCACATACTATAATTCAGTAAATAGCGGAGCTTTCGGTAGTGGTGTTAAGGTGACAAACGGTAATGTTGAAATTGAGTATGGATCGCACATAAGCGGTTCACTTGATGGTGCTACAGGATATGCAGGAAATGATGCTGATGCGTTTTTCAATTTAGCAAATCAGTTATCTGCTAATCCCAGTATGGTGGCTGTAATGGCTCCCGGCAGATCTGTTGGACTACGTGAGTGCAGTTATAATTCATCGACAGGCCAATATACCGTAAGGTTGTTCTGGGGATCGGTTACGTTTGATGGAATGGTATTCGAATACGATTCGCAGAATGACAGATATGTGGTGACAAATGTAGGTACAACATCTCATGCCGGTAATAATGTAGCTGTCTCAAGTTACATATACATAGATGATACCGGATTCCATTACTAATTTATGAAAAAGTATATTAACAATCCAATTACAATTTCCCTCCTCGCTTCGGCTCTGGTGACTCTCATCATAGCCGGAGCGGGAGTGCTAAAAAGGCCCGACACGATTGTCTCGGATGCATGGTATCAGTCGCCCAGGGCACTGGACGGACAGATAATCGTAATAGGCATTGATGATAAAGCTTTGGAAGAAATCGGTCCTTACAGTACATGGACCAGAAGCGTATATGCCGAGGCTCTTGAAAAGCTTGCTCAAGATCCCGATAGATTACCTGCTGTCGTTGCAATCGATGCTCTTTTCCTTGATGCATCAGATCCCGAATCAGATGCAAGGCTTGCGGCAGCTGCCGAGAAGCTTGGCAATGTCGTAACGGCTTCTTTTGCAAATATCGGATCCCGGGTTGTTACTGATGAAAACGGTAATACCTACTTCGACAGAAATGCGATCCTTACTTATGATGAGCCCTATGATGCACTTAGGGATGTAACTCGTCAGGGTCACATTAATGCCATGCTTGATACTGACGGAATTCTTCGTCATGCTCTTTGGTACATCACTCCTGACGGTGAGAGAGTTTATTCCATGGCTTATACCGCAGCACTTGTTTACGGTGAGAAAAACGGAATGACCATCACCGAGCCTCCCGCAAGTTCGAGCGGACATTTCTATGTTTCCTATTCATCACTTCCCGGCGGATACAATGACGGATATTCGCTTGCAGATCTCTTGAACGGAAACATCACGCCTGATGATTTTGAGGGTAAGGTTGTATTTATCGGACCTTATGCGGTCGGTCTTCAGGACGCGTATTTCACCTCTATAATGCACGGAAAGCAGATGTACGGTGTCGAGTTCCAGGCAAACGTTGTACAGGCTGTTTTGGACGGAAATTATAAAAAAGAAGTATCCGATCTTCCTCAGGCGATGCTTCTCTTTGTAGTCTGTTTCGTATGCTTCTGGCTGTTCCAGAAAAAAGGGATCAAGATTTCATCAGTCATCGCAGTGGCTGTTATTGCTGTATATTTAATCACAGCCTATCTGCTCTATGAAAAGGGAATCGGCGGAATCGGAAGAATACTTCATCCACTTTGGATACCTGTGGGCGTTGCTGTTTTCTATGTGGCATCCATTGTGATCCACTACGTAAGGTCAGCACTTGAGAAACAGCGCGTAACAAAAACCTTCGAGAGATATGTCGATCCCGAGATCGTAAAAGAAATCCTTAAAGAAGGCACCGAATCCCTGTCACTTGGCGGAAAAACCTGCGACATTGCCGTTCTTTTCGTAGATGTAAGAGGATTTACCACCATGTCCGAGAGACTTTCTCCCGAAAAGGTCGTATTTATCCTTAACAGATATCTGACCATGGCAAGTGATTGTGTAGAAAAAAATCACGGAACACTTGATAAATTTGTCGGTGATGCTATGATGGCTTTTTGGGGTGCACCGCTTCCTCAGGAAGATGCAATTATGAATGCGGTCAAAACAGCGATGGGAATCGTTGAAGGAGCCGCAAGAGTATCCGATGAACTCAAAGAGGAGATCGGAGAGGAACTCAGAGTAGGCGTAGGTGTTAACTTCGGTCCCGCAGTCGTAGGTAATATGGGTGCCGAAAAGCACATGGACTACACCGCAATCGGTGATACGGTCAATACCGCAGCCCGCCTTGAAGCTAACGCTCCCGGCGGAAAAGTATACATCAGCCGCTCCGTTGCAGATGCACTCGAAGGACGCATTACTTATACTTCCCTTGGTGACACCATCAAGCTCAAGGGTAAGGCAGATGGATTTGAAGTTCTTGAGCTTAATTCCATCACGGACAAGACTTAAAGTTTTCAGAGGTTTTTATGGTTACAAATGACGAAGGAATAGTACGTTTTAAACATACGATAATGGAAGAGGTTTGCCGCCTTGCTTGGGATAACAATCTCAACGAGGATACCAAGGATGAGCTTGTTAACAAGATCATCCCCGGCCCCAAGCCTCTTTTCAGATGTTGTATATATAAGGAACGTGAGATTGTAAGAGAAAGAATCCGTCTTGCATGCGGAATGGATACTTCCGATAATATCGGATCCAAGAATATCGTTCAGGTTATTCATGCCGCTTGTGACGAGTGTCCCATTTCTGCATATTCCGTAACGGATAACTGTAGATTCTGTCTCGGAAAAGCGTGTATCAATTCCTGTAAGTTTAATGCAATTTCACCCGGTGAAGTAAGAATGCATATCGATCCTGCCAAGTGTAAGGAATGCGGTATGTGTGCTAAGGCTTGCCCTTACGGAGCAATCGTTCATCTCGAAAGACCTTGTAAGAAAGTATGCCCCGTCGGTGCAATCACTTATGACGAAAACGGCATTTGTAAGATAGATGAAGAGAAGTGCATCAACTGCGGACATTGTATCCACAGCTGTCCTTTCGGTGCTATCGGATCCAAGACTTATCTTGTTCCCATCATTCAGGATATCCTTGCGGGAAAAGAAGTCATTGCCATGGTAGCTCCCGCAATCGAGGGACAGTTCGGCGCTGACATTGACATGGCGTCCATCAAAGCAACTCTTCTTAAACTGGGATTCTCGGATATGATCGAAGTAGGACTGGGCGGAGATATGACCGCTGCATTTGAGTCTTACGAGTGGAGTGAAGCACGCAAAGAAGGCAGAAAGATGACAACTTCATGCTGTCCTGCTTTCATCAATATGCTCAGAAAGCACTTCCCCGATCAGTATCGTGACAATAAATCAACCACCGTATCACCCATGTGTGCAATCTCCAGATATCTTAAGCTCACACATCCCGGATGTACGACGGTATTCATCGGACCCTGCATTGCCAAGAAGGCAGAAGCACAGGAGCCCAACATTCCCGATAATGCAGATTACGTAATCACATTCGGTGAGTTCAGAGCACTTCTTCGTTCCAAGGATATTAAACTTGAGCACGTGGACGGAGAGTACCAGAT
>JAEEGL013780201.1_pt1 | contig 10574 bp, 11 predicted proteins | sample 9134231 | NCBI WGS metagenome assembly JAEEGL01 (sample SAMN16246548, study PRJNA631951) | gut metagenome | biome: gut microbiome; feature: rumen; material: fiber-attached | host: Bos | place: Iran: Karaj | collected 2018-10
GTTTTCCAGCACTGCCAGCACTCGGCTTGCCAGTTGGGAGTAATAGAAATCGGTCGACATGTCAGCATGTCCAGGATGTATTTCCTTCCAATCTTTTGGATATATTCTATTTTTCATGATTGTTATTGTATGTTTGTTGCTTTAAAATGTCTTTTGCTGTGTGTTGTTTACGTTCTATGAAATTATTGATTGTATTATTGGGGCAGGTTTGACAGTTTATTCCTCTTGCTCGTAATAGTAGGAGTAGTCTATGCCTTTCATGAATATCTCGCGGTCATTGATACGGTCAGTCAATGCTTGTTTCAGCAAGGCTTTGATGCGGGTGGCATTCGTTACGCTTCGGTGCATGGCATCCAGATACTCCTTCTTGTCAATCTTGCTCCAGTCAACGCACATTTTCAGTTGTTTCTTGAAAATCAAGTCAAGCCAGATGCGTGTTGAACGTCCGTTCCCCTCCATAAAAGGGTGTGCCACATTCATTTCAACATACTTTTCTACAATCTCATCAAATGTGTTTTCTGGCATCAGTTCGATAGTCTTCAAGTTCTGCATCAGGTATTCCGCACGGCAGAAGATGGTGCCGCCTTTCGAGATGGTCTTGGTACGTATCTTGCCAGCAAAGTCGTAGAGGCCGCCAAAGAGGTAGGCGTGAATCTGTTGTAGGCATTCGACTGTGCCAGGTTTCATGCTGTCAAGCAAGCCGCTCTCCGCAAGTGTATATGCTTTCTTCTTGCTCTGTCCGTCTATGGTATTGTCACTATAAATAAACCAATTGAGGAAAGCGTTTGCGCGGTTATTGGGATAGTTTTGTGCCAACGTCTGTACAACTTCGGCATCAAGGGCATCTGCGGCACGCTGTTTACCGTCTGGCGCCTGAAACTTGAACTGGTTAGTGACACTAACCAGTTGGATGCCATCTTTGGCCATCTTGCCTTTCAGGTATTTCCAATAATTTCGGCTCTTGTTATAATCCTCCTCATCGTTGATAGCCCGCACAATATCTGTAGCCGAAAACCACCATTTGGCGTTCTCTTCATCCCAAACGGCACGCACTTCATGGTCATTATAAAAACGTATAGATTTCTTGGTGGTCATTGTCGTTCTTTTTGTTTTCAGTAATGAATCATTAAACTTCTTTATACCCATAATATTATTGTTTTAACATTGTAACAGGATTCTATCCCTATGTCTTAATGCATACTCATTTACATACTCACTTACATACTCACTTACATACTCACTTACATACTCACTTACATACTCATTTACATACTCACTTACATACTCACTTACATACTCATTTACATACACATTTGCATACTCATTTACATAACCACCTACATACTTGTTTACATACCAATGGACTATTATCCCATGAAGTCATTGTTAATATGGAATCCACCATTCTTGTCCGAGCCCTCATACCTGATGATATTTGCCTTTTTCAACTCTGACAAATATCTATCAACAGTTTTCTTGGGAATACCTGTCGCATCACTCAGCCCCAACGATTTTATACCTGGTTTACTATTTATATTGTCAAGAACAGCAAGCATTTTCATCTTCACATTCGAAGAAAGACTCCCTATTGCAGTATCTAACATTTTCTCCAACATACTTACACCGGTACTGTTTGCTCCCCATTGACGGATAGAGAACGATACTTTTACTACATTACCTCCAATGCTGACAGCTGGGGGATTAAGACCAAGTTTTTTACACTCGTCATTCATGCGCATGATTCCTGTTCCTCGCATTTCGATCAGCTTTCTGTAGTAGCATTGATAGGCAATGTCTGGGTTTCTCAGCATTGAATACTCCAGTATTCCTTTTGTTGCATACGAAACTATGGGTTCCATTGTGCCATAATTCAGAATGTCAAGGTGGGTAGGGTAAACTTGAATATGAAGGAACCCTTGGTAGAAACTATAGTCTCTGTGTACTATCGCGTTCATCACACCCTCTCTGACGGCGACACGAGGATAATTCCATTTCTCGCTTCGTTGGGGTGCATCGATGACTATACTCTTTTTGTAGTATTCATCGAAAAACAGGAATATCGCCTCAGCATTCTTGAATATATTTCCAGAATAGTTTCTTGCCTCCACTAAATCAGAGGAGGATTCCGATGAGAAAACCGACAACCGAATAACGCTTTGGCTGTAGAATCTGGATGGATTCTTTGCGTACAACAAGGCGCAGGCATTCGTGATGTTCCCATTTTGTATCAAACCATTGTTTATCAAAAACTCTTCTGTATCGTTTGTTGTTGACGCCCCTGACTCCTGCAACTGATTAACTGTCTTTTTGACCTCTTCCATATCCAAATCCGAGAGGTCGGCTCCAAGTAGAGGCAACCTTTCCCAATTGATATCAGCATCTTTTCTGTCGGAAAGAATCTTGGATAGGCTTTTGCCATGACTGCCTATCTTTTGATATATCGTTCCCTTATATGAATAGGGTTTTTGGCTACCTTCCCAGACACGAATCATCAGGATGTTTTTCCCATTATATTCTACCAACTGTACATCAATAGGTGCAGACGGAGCGATTTCTGATAACAGTTTGTTCAGAAGCTTACCAATATCAACGCCATTATCGATGCCAACAACTCGCTTGTCATCTGTTATGCCGGCAAGAATATCTCCACCGCGATTGTTCAGCATGGCAGTAACATTCTTTGCAATCACCTCTGGGGAATATTTCTCTTTGAACTCAAGAACATCGCTTTCGTTCTGTCGCAGAAGATTGTCTATTACAAATGTGTTGTCCATTATTGTTCCTCCCTATTAAGTAGTCTTAAAATAGACTCTTTGTCTTTAAATTGAGTCTTTAGGTATCTTGCTATATCATCAAATATGTAGAACTCATGGTTCCAATTTCCTGTTCTTTCACCCACTGGGATGTCGTCTTTTATGACAAAATTGTACATCTCAATGCAAAGAGGGTCAAAAAACCTCTTACTTTTGAATGTGATTGAAGATGGGTTTTCAACATTTCTGAAAAGTTGTCTAGCGAATACGACATCTCTATGAGAGAGAAACCAATACGGTTTCTTCAATTCTACAGCCTTCTTCATCTCTTCAAATGTGATATTCTTTCCATCGATATTGCCTGTGCCGCAATTTGTCCGAATAATTCCAAGAAACAGGTCACAATCCTCCACCGCCTTCAAACAGTTATCCATATTTGACAATTCAGGGTTGACCTTTATTGTACCAAGATGAGAATTCCAAACTTCGTATCCCATCTTTTTCAACAAAGCGCATATCTGGTTCAGATCATTCTCGAATCCATATACGGAAGAACTGACCATTATCTTGGGTTTGTATTTTTTTTGTTTCATGTTGTATAGTTGTAGAACAGCATTATTCCTCGGTATTGTAGTAAACTTTGTAGTATTTGCCTTTTTCGTCCTCGCCTTGCTCTATGTGGTCGCGGTTGCCGTCGATGATGATTTGAATTTTCTTGTCGAGGCGGATGATGCGTTTATAGCTTCGCTGCTGTTTCTTGAAAGCGTGCTGCGAGATGGAGAAACTGTCGTCTATCTCCATGGCGCGCTCTTCCTCAAAGGTTTTCTTATAGTTCTTGAAACTTTCGATGACTTCGGGTTGCTCAATTACCTCGTTGGCAAAGTCTTCGATGTCGAAGGTGTCCTTCTCTTTGAAAAACTGTAACGAACGGTTAAGCAGGTCAATCTGGTCAGCCTTGGGCACCTCGAACTCCTTAGGCAGTTCTTTGGTGATGAACTGCTTGGCCATTGCCATGACATTCTCCGTGTTGGCATACTCGTCCTTGCGTTGTCGCACATGCAGGAAGTCGTCGATCCAGTATTGCGCATCCACGCCACGGTTGGTGTTGTCCACCACAGCAACCACATAGCCATTTTCGCTGTCTTTATTGAAAATAAGACAGCCTTTATCGAGTTTCTTGATATTGATGCCCTGTTCGCTTTCGAGATTAAAATTGCTCCCCTCTCTTAGTACCTTCAAAAAGGTGTCCTTGTTCTCCGACTTGAACAGTCCTACGGCATCCACCGTCTCGCCATCCAGCAGGCAGTCCTTGAAATAGACCGTATAAAACTCGCCCCCTTTGATTTTCGGGTGAGTGCTCTGCTCGTAGAGGTATTTTGCCAAATTCACCGACTGCTCGAATAAACATTCGGGATTATCGAAAGTTTGCGTTATCGCCCCACACACTACGTTGTATTCCTGTCCGCTATCGTGATAGAGACAATAATACTCGTCAGATATTAGAAACGGCTTGAAGAAAAATTGTAATAAATTTTCTTTGATGGATTCTGGCAAAGATAAAAAATCATTAGATAGAATAATTCCTTCATCATCGTTCTTGTTGCCAACAAAATGCAAGCAACAACTGTTTAATAATATTTTGTATAACTGGAGCATACGGCTATTTTATTATTAAATGTAATAATTGTGGTAGGTGTAAACATCCAATTCCTATGCCGACATAAAGCAATATTAAAATAAAATAAATTGGTGCACTCCCCTGAAGACGTTTTAATACAGTGGCTTTAATGTGATGACTATATTCAGACTTTGTAATATATTCTTTGGTTAAATCTTTCCAATAAATAAGTTCTTTGTAGGAATGAAACACATCAATTACATCTATTATTAGTTGAAATAATGCTGATGCAATGAAATACCAACCAAAAGCCACGAATACATATTTTATTAAATTGTTTTTTTCTAGACCTTGAAGTTCGTTGACTTTTGATAATTGCGTTATTCCAATCATTATAAAAGCGGCAAGTACATCACGTAAAAGATTGGACAATACGCCTCTAATCTTTGAAGAATACGAGTCGCATATTTTTTTTGTATCATTTAACAATTCCTTTAATTCTTTGTCATACTTATCTTTTCGTTCATATGTAATAAAAGAGTATCTTTCTTTGGCTTGAGTGAGTGCATTTTGTATTATTGGGCATAATCCGTTAGGATAAGACTCCGAAATATTAATATCCAGTGATACTCGTTCTAATAATAGTTTCAATCGTAAATCAGATTTCTCACCTGTTTCGTATACCCATTGTATGGCATGGAATAACTCGTCTTGATATTTTTTTGTGATATTGACATCCAAGCTGTTGCTGCTTATTTTAAGAGGCAACCTGCGACACCCTTTAATAACTACAGTGTCACTTGGTTCATGATATTCATTGGAAAGAGCAATTGCTAATACAATAATTGAGTTCCGATAGAAAGAACGAGTAATATCATTCTTTTCCCCGAATGTTAAATAATGGTTTTTGGGGCATACAATTACATCATTGTTACTAATTATTCGAAGGGATTCGACTAAAGAGTCTTGGTCATACTTGTTTTCCTCAGAGAACAAGCCTGTATCATTAGAGCAAAAAACAAAATTGTCTCCACCAAAGTTATTTTCTAACCCGTTAACAAAAACTTTGTATTTCCCTGTATTAGCAAAATAATCCGAGGAAGTGGGATTAGTATCTTGAATCCATTTTTTTAATGAATCAATAGAATAAAAAAAATTTATCCTATAGTCTTTGATAGATGTAACAATGGCTGTTTTATTTATATTGACTCGCCAATTGTCAGTTTGACTCAAATCTAAAATAAATTCGTCAATAGAATTATATTTTGTTCCATCTATAAAAAATGACAATGCATTATCACATGCAATAACATTGAAGGATTCAAATAATTCCTTGAAGTATGAACTGTTGGAACAAGTAGTACCCTCTAAAGTTAAATTACTCCAAGTTTCCTTGTATTTGTCCTTGATTGATAGCTGTTCAATTGATAACAACTTTTCGAAAACATCTTCAAACATGATATGCTTGATTTATTGTATGTCGACGATTTGACTTGAAGTAATTGTGATAGTATAATCTCCATTATGATTGGGTTCGTTACTAATCACGATATTGTTGTCACGAGGGTCACCAATCCATTCAATTCTAACACCTTCTGCAGTTTGTCGTATATTTTTCCTTTCTTTGGAAGTAATGGCATTTTTGTTAGGAGTAAATTGTTGACCATAAAGACCATTTAATACAAGATGATTTCTGAAAGAGTCTTTTAGTATATTACGTCTTTGCTCGTCATCATCAATAATAACAGAATCTATGTATCTTTCGGAATCCACATTATCAGTATTCATAAGATAATCACGGGCTCTATTTTTGTACATAGATGGCTCTTGATCTGGGTCAATAATAGCTCTATTTTGGGATGCCCATATACGAGCTGCTGACTGGAATTTTTTTGTCAATTCAGATTCTGTTTCCCTTGGCAGAACGGATAAAAATTTTGAAAAATATTCTGTGATGCCATTCGCTTTACTTCTATCAAATACTAACACATCCCAAGAAACATTGCTGTCTGTATCAATTAGGGCAACTTTTTGAATTGCTGTTTTGTCTTCAATAAAAGTGTTTTTGACTTCTTCTAAAAGTGCTTTTGTGCCATTAAGTTTGTATTCATAAACTTTCTTATGGTCGAGTTTTACCAAGAAAAGGAGCTTCCTCTTATTTGTAGAGGCAACTGATACGATGAAAACCCCGTCGTTTGTATTTCCTCTATGTGTCTTTTGAAAACCCTCAGTTATTTCTTTGGATATTTCAACAAATCGTTTGTTATTTGCATTCAATATTTCTTTTCCAAGTTGTTGTATTCTTGGATTGTCTAGGGTGAAAACATATTGTCTGCCTTGTGCTGCATCAGCAAGTCTATCCTTGAAAAACTTTTTCTGCTCTTCAGATATTTCGATTTCATCCAAATATGTTGGTGTGATATTGTCTGTTATGATAATATGAAATATTAGTTTCTCAATTACTATAGACTCTTTTTCTTCGAGGGTGAGAACACTTTCTTTAGCCATGTGTTTATATTTTCAATTATTTTTAAAATGCAAAGATACGTTTTTTATTTGAAACATGAAAATATTTTTCATAATAATACGGCAAAAGCCTCTTCTTTAATTGAATGAGGCTTTGTTGATTCGATGTTAAAAACGTAATTTATTACATTTGGCACGGTTGGGGGTAATGCACAGCTTGGGGTAGTTATCTTTGGTGGTGGCGTCGATTCTGTTCTAAGCCTTGACTTGGTTAGCATTCATTCTTATTACCGATATGTTTTACTATTGATCGAACAATTCTGCTGGGTTTATCTTGAATTGCAGCATGTTGGCAGATTCTCGCCCTCCGTCACCACCTTTACGTTGCATGGTAATACGGCCAATATGGAAATTACCTCGATTGGTTATCTCAACTTCTCCATTGCCAAAGTAATTAAGGCAGTAATTCATCGGCTTTAATACCCATCTTGCATTTTGTGCAACTTTTTGAGCTACAAGAATCCACTCAGCAGCAAATTCACCTCGTCCTTTTAAAATGTCGCTTACAATCATAAATTGGTTCTTTTTTAACCAAGAGAGCATTAATTGCTGTTCGTGATGGTTGAACTCGTCTGCAAACATACGTCTTCCATCTCGAGGATTGGGGATTGTAGGCGGTAGTTCACCTGTGTACCTCCGTAGGATAGAAACAATTTCGGTTGGAATATTCCACAATCCAACATACTTGTCAATCCAACGCTTGTCTATTTGGTTAAAGCCATTCATATTACTAACCAATTTGACCTGCAAATTTCGCACATCAATTGCCGTCTTGAGGTATATTGTCACCTGTACTTGCACATCTGTCTTATAGCCCGAAAGTACTACAGCTTCGACATGTTCAATATCCTTAAGGTCATAGTTCATCACATAAAGCCATTGCTGTGCATCTTCATCAACCCTCCAGTTATTGAATTTTACGGCAACTTCCCGTTCATTCTGAAAGCCATGTTTTGCCGTAAGGCTTCCTCGTTCAATAGCATTTATTATTGGTGACATAGGCCTAATGTTTTAGAGATTTCACCAACAATGTATTGAAGCACATTTATAGTCACGCTGTTCCCAAACTGCTTGTATGCTTGTTGCAGATTGGGATGAATAATAAAGCTATCTGAAAAACCTTGTAAGCGGGCACATTCTCTTGGACTTAACTTTCTGATTACACAATTGATTAGGTATAATCCAGTCTTTGCACCAGCACCACCACCGTAAGCACTCAATGTGATAGCATGGCCAATCGGGTCATATATTCGTTCACCTTGTCCTCCTTTGTTAACTATGCCAATCTGTAAAGGCCTGTTAGGTAGATTTCCATCAAAGAGAGATATTTGATTAGATGTCACTCTTCGATATATCTGTATGTCTGGTCTATCAATTATTTTTGCATCTTTTGGATTACTCTCAAGTACGTCATTCAAAGAAGATGCAATCCTATGGTTAGGAAACTCGAACGCTTTACCTCTTAAAATATCTTTCCGAAAACATACCATATAAATGCGTTCTCTGTGCTGAGGAACTCCAAACTGTCCACTGTTTAACACTTTGGAGAACATGGTATAGCCGAGTTCTTCCATTGTACTTTCTACAACCTTGAATGTGCGTCCTTTGTCGTGGAGAACCAAATTCTTCACATTCTCCATAAACACAACTTTTGGACGATGATACTTAACTATGCGGGCAATGTCAAAAAAAAGAGTGCCACGCGTGTCCTCAAAACCAAGTCTCTTTCCACTGATAGAAAAGGCTTGACATGGGAAACCTCCACACAAAATATCGTGATGTGGAATCTCCGCAGCAGCTATTTTGGTGATATCGCCCGATGGCATAATACCATGATTGGCATAATAAGTCTCCTGTGCAGGCTTATCCCATTCGGATACATACAGGCATTCGGCTCCGTAAGATGAGAGTGCGTAATGGAAGCCACCTATTCCAGCAAATAGGTCAATAAACGAGAACCCCTTAAGGTATTTTTCTTTTACCTCTATCATTTTCGTGATTGATTAGCGCATTGCTAACAATCACGAAACCGGCAATAAAAAAGGCGTGAGCCTCTTTTTGCGTTCAGGGAAAGCCTAGGAAGAAACCCCTGTAATGTTGCAAAGCCCACGCCAAACGGCGGTGGCTACCAGCAACATTACTTGGTTTACCCTATAGGCTTACCTTGAACTAACTATTCCGATTTGTCAAAATCAGTTTCCTAGGCTTATTTTGAACGCGAAATGGTAGTCAATGCTATATTGTTATTTTTTTCTATTTTCTGTCTAATTAATAACTTTTTTATTATCCTTTCTTGTAATCACATATAGTTCTGTTATATCTTAATAAACTTAGAAAGGTAGATCCTCATCTGGAGGTTTGTTTTCTATATAATTAACCTCTACATATGAATCTTCCCACTCATTTGGTTTCAAGTATTTTAGTTTATCGTTTTCAAATAATACGTCTGAAATGCTTAAATGCAATACTCCTGTAGGATATGATCGAATCCACTCCGTATCTGTTTTCTTGAAACCAAAGGAGGACAGCAGATAAAACAAATCTTGTTTCCCATCAATATAGAAATTATAATTGATTTTTAGAATCTCTTTTAATTTACTTATTAAAGGATGATTCAACATGATTATCTTATTTAGTTCATCCCCTTTTTCTTCGTTCTCGTGCTTGAGATAATCAACTAATTTTTTTAGGGTATTTGCAGTGTTTTCAATGTCTCGGATAACTAAAGCCTCCTTCACCCTTTTATTATCTAACAGAAATTGTTTAAATAATCCTGCCAACTGCTCTCGTAAATAATTTATAATGTCATCTGCACTTTCAAATCCTTTTATATTGTTATTGTTGGGCAAAGACTTTATTTCCTCAATAAACTTATAAATATTGGGATTATCAACATATCTGTACCGCACGTTTTCGTTATCTTTATTAGCTAGATAAGTTTCGTATTCAGTTAGTACATCTTTTTCAATAAAAACAAAAACTTGTTTATCTTCTTTCAAAGCAGTTTTTAACTCCATTTGAGAAACAGAGTACTCACGTGTCTGACCCTCAGAAATGGCTTTACTTCCATATTTCCCACCTAAAATAGAAATAAATATATCAATATTTCCAACCTCCCGATAACAATATGTTTGTAGACTATCATCTTTCCCATATGGAATATCGCCTACTTCATTTCTGACTGGCTCATAACCGAGACTCTCTATGAATTTGTCCAATTCAATTCTAATTTGCTTTAAATCGTAGAATGTAGAACTAATAAATACTCTAGGTTTAGCCATATTGTAGTTTATTTTAGACTTCTTTTTTGATTGTTTCCAATTGCAAAAATACTCATTTTTTTTAGATTAGTAAAAAAATGTTTTGCAAAATAGTTGAAATGATGGTTATTTTGATTGAGGAAAATCAGAAAAGGGCTATACGTATTATAAATAGTAAACGCGATTATGCTTGGTTTTCAATAAATTAAGATATTAGTATGCGGTTTATCAAAATTATATGATTTTCAATAACTTCAAAGAGAGACCGAAGAAGGAGGCTCTATAACGTTTACAGTGGGTAGGAGAGGTTGAGTCTACCAGCGACGAGGTAAATCATATGGATGAGGTTGTCGAGATTGCAGAAGCCTCTGGCACGGCGTCTGGCGAGTTGGATTTTGGAGTTGATGCCTTCGAGGA
>JAEEGL014401853.1_pt1 | contig 10574 bp, 7 predicted proteins | sample 9134231 | NCBI WGS metagenome assembly JAEEGL01 (sample SAMN16246548, study PRJNA631951) | gut metagenome | biome: gut microbiome; feature: rumen; material: fiber-attached | host: Bos | place: Iran: Karaj | collected 2018-10
GTATCGCCATCTGGAAGGACGGCGTGACGCTCTAGGGGACAGGAAGAGATGTTAGTGACGGCTTTTAAGGGATTGTGGGCGCGAACAAGCCAATCCAGCGCTTCGCGGCCACAGCAGTGACCGGTCTCTAAGGGATTGTGGGCGCGAACAAGCCAATCAAGCGTTTCGCGACCACAGCAGTGACAGGTTCTAAGGAAACGTGGGCGCGAACAATCAAATCAAGCGTTTCGCGGCCACAGCAGTGACCGGTCTCTAAGGGATTGTGGGCGCGAACAAGCAAATCAAGCGTTTCGCGGCCACAGCAGTGACCGGTCTCTAAGGGATCGTGGGCGCGAACAGGCAAATCCGGTCTTCCGCGGCCACAGCAGGCGCAAGGTAAGAAACACCGTGGGCGTGCCTGCAGTATTTCAGTCCTCCGCGCCCATAATTCAGCAGACCGCCGGCCGGGGGTGGGCGCACACCCCGGAGTTCCGGACTTTGCGGCCAAACCCGGGAGGAGACAATGAGGTGACCGGGAGGAGACAGTGAGGTGACCGTCCCCTTCCTCCCTGCGGAATTGTCACGATTGTGGAAGTGTGCTATCCTTCATCCTATGGAGAGCGCAATTTTTACCGCCGACAGGCCGGTGGTCACCTCAAACCGCATATTGTACACGCCCTCGGACTTCGCCAGGAGCTCACTGCTTAACCTGCAGGAGATCGGGACGCTGGAGGCCGGAAAGGCGCATGAGAACCGAAGACAGGGGCTTACCTCCTGTCTTTTTTTCGTTGTGCATTCCGGAAGCGGCTTCCTGACCTTTGAGGGGGAGGATTACCCGCTCTCGCCGGGAGACTGCGTCTTTATCGACTGCAGAAACCCTTATGCGCACAGGACTCCGGGGGAGGACGGGCAGCTCTGGTCCCTCTCCTGGGTGCATTTCACGGGAATTTCCATGGCGGGAATCTACGGAAAATACCTGGAGCGCGGAGGGCGGGCGGTCTTCCGGCCGGAGGATATAACTCCTTATCTTGAGCTTTTCTCAAAACTCATGGCGGTCGCGGGTTCGGACGACAAGATCCGCGACATGCGGATCAACGAGCACTTAAGCGCGCTCCTCACCCTCATCATGTCCGAGTCCTGGCACCCGGAGAGAGCGGGCGGACGCGCGGCAAAGCGGCAGTCCGTGCAGCCGGTCGCGGCCTATCTTGCCGAACATTTCGCGGAGCCGGTCACGCTGGATGAGCTCTCGGAGCGCTTCTATATCAACAAGTATTACCTTGCGAGAGTCTTCCGCGAGCATATGGGAATGAGTATCGGCGCTTATATCCGCAGCCTTCGGATCACGAGAGCCAAGCAGCTTCTCCGTTTCTCGGATTTCTCCGCCGAGGAAATCGGGGAAATCACGGGTTTTGGCGCCCTCAACTACTTCTCCCGGGCTTTCAAGGAGGTGGAGGGCATCCCTCCCAGTGTATTTCGGAAGCAGTGGAGGGAACAGGGAAAAGTCAATATAGTGTAAATATGGCGCAATGAAGGAGATTCCGCGCAGTATGCTCCGCGAATAAGATAAGGATTAATCAACAGGCAGACAGGCCGCCCGTAAGTTTTGACCGGAAGGAGAAGCGGAGCGCGGATCTGCCCGCAGCCTGCGGAACAGCTGCAGAACCGCGTATTTTTCGATAGAGGATTGAGGGAAACGGAGGATAAGAAGAGAAATGAGTACAGTTACGCCAATGCCGAAGGACGCGAAGATCTATGTCGCCGGGCACCGGGGAATGGTGGGTTCGGCCATCGTCCGGGAGCTGAACCGCCAGGGGTATGAGAATCTGGTTTTGCGCACACACAAGGAGCTGGATCTGACGAGGCAGGACCAGGTGGAGAAGTTTTTTGCGGAGGAGAAGCCGGAATACGTCTTCCTGGCGGCCGCGAAGGTCGGCGGCATCATGGGAAATGCCACAGCCAAGGCGGATTTCATGTATGAGAACATGATCCTGGAGATGAACGTCATCCACGCCGCGTGGCAGAACGGCTGCAAAAAGCTGGAGTTCCTGGGATCCTCCTGCATTTATCCCCGCATGGCGCCGCAGCCCATGCCGGAGAGCTGCCTCCTGACGTCCGCCCTGGAAGAGACCAACGAAGCTTACGCCCTGGCGAAGATCAGCGGGCTGAAGTACTGCGCCTACTTAAACGAGCAGTACGGGACGGATTATATCTCCGTCATGCCTACGAATCTGTACGGGCCCAACGACAACTACCATCCGGAGCACTCCCATGTACTGCCGGCCCTGATCCGCCGCTTCCACGAGGCAAAGCTGTCCGGAGCGCCTTATGTGACCTGCTGGGGCGACGGCACGCCGTTAAGAGAGTTCCTCTATGTGGACGACCTTGCGAATCTCTGCGTGTTCCTCATGAACAGCTACAGCGGAAACGAGACTGTTAACGCCGGCACCGGCAGGGAGCTCACCATAAAGGAGCTGACGGAGCTGGTCGCAAAGGTGATCGGCTACGAGGGCGAAATCCGCTGGGATCCCTCAAAGCCTAACGGCACCCCCAGGAAGCTTCTGGACGTAAGCAAGGCCGCAGCCCTCGGCTGGCATTACACCACCGAGCTTGAGGACGGCATCCGCTTAAGCTACGAGGATTTCCTGCACAATCCCATGCGCGCCGAACGATAACAAAGAGAAAAAGGTGCCAGGGGACGGTTCTCTGGCAAGATGTCAGAAAACTTGCCGGAGAACCGTCCCCTGGCACCCCTAGCGAGGTAGAACTATGGCTAAAGTAGCGTTGATAACCGGAATTACGGGACAGGACGGCTCCTATCTGGCGGAGTTCCTGCTGGAAAAGGGATACGAGGTCCATGGCATCACCCGCCGGGCCTCGGTGGCGAATACGAGCCGCATTGACCATCTCCTGAAGGACAATGTGGTGACCAAGTACGTCGGCAACTATATGGATATTGAGGACAGGAAAGCCGGAGATCCGGATCCGGCGCCGACGGTTCCCAGCTATGTGATCCTTCATGACGGAGATCTTACGGATTCCACCTCCTTAATCCGCATCATCCGCGAGGTGGAGCCGGACGAGATCTACAATCTTGCCGCCCAGAGCCACGTGCAGGTGAGCTTTGACGTGCCCGAGTACTCGGGTGATGTGGACGCGCTTGGCGTTCTCCGCATCCTGGAGGCGGTCCGCATGCTCGGCCTGAGGGACAAAACCAAAGTATACCAGGCAAGCACATCCGAGCTCTACGGAAAGGTGGAGGAGGTGCCCCAGAAGGAGACGACGCCCTTCCACCCCTACTCGCCCTACGCGGTAGCGAAGCAGTACGGCTTCTGGATCATCAAGGAGTACCGTGAGGCCTATGGAATGTTCGCGGTAAACGGCATTCTTTTCAACCACGAGAGCGAGCGCCGCGGTGAAAACTTTGTCACCCGCAAGATCACGCTGGCGGCCGGCCGCATCGCGGAAGGCCTGCAGGATCACCTGGAGCTCGGCAATATGGAGAGCCTCCGCGACTGGGGCTACGCTAAGGACTATGTCGAGTGCATGTGGCTCATCATGCAGCAGGAAAAGCCGGATGATTTCGTCATTGCCACCGGTGTGCAGCACACCGTACGCGACTTCACCGAGCGGGCCTTTAAGGCCAACGGCATGACGATCCGCTGGGAGGGGACAGGCGTCGACGAGAAGGGGTACGACTCGGAGACCGGCAAGCTCCTGGTCTCTGTCAATCCCCAGTGGTTCCGTCCGACGGACGTGGACAACCTTCTGGGCGATCCGACGAAAGCCAAAACTCTTCTCGGCTGGAATCCGCAGAAGACAAGCTATGAGGAGCTGGTCCGCATCATGGCGGAGCATGACCGCGAGCTGGCAAGGAAGGAAAGACTGTCCAGGAGGTAATCTCCGGCAGCCGCGGGAATACTGCGGAGAACGGCGGCCTATAGTATAATGAAGATCAGGAACGAGAGCACAGGATACACGGATGTCCTGTGCTCTTCTTGAAATATGGATAAAGAAGGGGTTTATGAAGTCAATTCTGATCAAGGACACCACGAGGGAAGAACGCGAGCAGATCATCCGGAATTCCCTGGACTGCGGCGGCGGATGTGAGAACTGCTCGTCCTGCTGGCTCGGCGGGGGCTCCCCCTGGGATATCTACCAGGACTATATTGACGGCAGGCGCGAGATCAGGGAGATCAACGCGGAGTATATGGAGCAGTACCGCCAGGGAAGAAATATTCTCTGATCCGGGGCTGCGGGAGCCTGATAAAAAAACTGTCATTTATTTCATTTATAAATCATACTATTGATAAGATCACTGCGCTGCCGGTTCTTTGCAGCCATCCTGTCCAATGAAAACCACGAAAAGGAGCAGCCGAAATGAAGAAGACATCCTTAGTTGTCCGCACCGACAAGGTGCAGAATGTCCGGAGTGAAATGATCTACGGGCAGTTCATCGAGCATTTCCATCGCCAGATCTACGGCGGGGTCTACGATCCGCAGAGTCCGTTCGCGGATGAGGACGGCTTTCGCACGGACGTGCTGGAAGCCATGCGCCGCATCAAGGTGCCGATCCTGCGCTGGCCGGGCGGCTGTTTTGTCTCCAGCTATCACTGGAAGAAGGCCGTGGGGCCGGTACGAACGCCTTTCTTTGACAAGGCCTGGCGCCTGGAGGATCCCAACACCTTCGGAACGGAAGAGTATGTGAAGCTCTGCCGCAAGGTCGGCTGCGAGCCCTATATCTGCACCAACGCCGGCACCGGCACGGCGGAGGAGATGAGCGACTGGCTGGAGTACTGCAACCTCGAGGATGAGGGTGAGTATGCAAAGCTCCGCATCGCCAACGGCTATAAGGAGCCCTTCGGCGTGCACTACTGGAGCATAGGCAACGAGAACTACGGCTGGTGGGAAATCGGCGCCAAGGATTCCAGGGAATGGGCGAGGCTTGTGCTGGAGTCGGCGAAGATGATGAAGCACGTGGATCCCACCGCACAGCTCTCCGCCGCGGCGCTCTCGGACACTGACTGGAACGTAAATCTGCTCCAGGCGGCCGGACAGCATCTGGACTGGATCTCCCTCCATTCGTACTGGAACCTGATGCCCAACGAGAATGTTTTCGCTACCTACACCCAGTCCATGGCCTGCACGGAGGATCTGGAGCGGGATATCCGGAAGACCAGGGGACTGTTAATGGCCTTCGGCCTGGAGAAGAGAATAAAAATCGCCTTCGACGAGTGGAATCTCAGGGGCTGGCATCACCCCGGCGTCCATACCATAGAGCAGGCGGTGGACAAGGACGATTACATCACTCCCCGCGACAAGAACGACCGCAACCAGGATTACACCATGGCGGACGCGGTGTTCACGGCATGCTTCCTGAACACCCTGAACCGCAACAGTGACATCGTCGGAATGGCGAATTTTGCGCCGGTGGTGAACACACGAGGAATGATCTTCACCTGGGACGGCGGCATCGTGCTGCGAAGCACTTATCATGTCTTCGATCTCTATGTCAATTACATGGGCGACGAGATCCTGGAGAGCAGCCTCGCCGGAGCGGAGAGGATGGACGTAAGGAGCAAGGAGGGCAGGGAGGTCAGCGTCGACGCACTCGACGTGCTTGCGACGAGGTGCTCGCAGGACGGCACTCTCGCCGTCGCCGCCATCAACAAGCTTCCGGAGGAGGCTCAGGAGATCGCGGTTTCCGCCGCGGATCTTGTGCACAGCGCCCAGGAATACAGGGAATTCCGCATTCTAACGGTAAACGGCGATTCCACCGAGTCCTATAACGATGTCGGACACGAGGGGGTCACTCTCACCGAAGGAGAATGGGGGCCGCTTGAGGACGGACTGGCCGAGGCTGTCCTCGAGCCGCACTCGGTCAATGTCATTCAGATGAGATAATCCCGCAGATCACGGGAAAGAAGGAGATAAAAACATGAATCAGATCCTTGACGGAAAGAGCATCGTTCTTGGAACGTGCTATTACCCCGAACACTGGGAGAGAGAGGACTGGGAGCCGGATCTTAAGAGGATGCTGGAGCATGGCATCCGCGTGATCCGCATCGCGGAGTTCGCGTGGAACAAAGTCGAGCCCGAGGAGGGCGTGTACACCTATGATTTCTGGGATGAGTTCCTGGACACCGCGGAGCGCTGCGGCATGAAGGTGATCTTCTGCACGCCGACGGCGACCGCACCCGCATGGATGACGGAGAAATATCCGGAGGTCATGAACGCGGACATCGACGGGTTGCTCTACCGGCACGGCAACCGCCAGCAGACGAACCTCAACTCCCCGAAGTACCGCGGGTTTTCCAGGATCATCACGGAGAAACTGGCCTCGCACTACGCGAAGCACCCCGCGATCATCGGCTGGCAGCTGGACAACGAGTTCAACTGCAGCCTGAACGTCTACTACTCGGAGAGCGACACCCTTGCATTCCGGGAGTTCTTAAAGGAGCGCTATGACGGCTCGATCGATGCGCTGAACAAGGCCTGGGGAACGGTCTTCTGGAACCAGACCTACAATTCCTTTGACCAGATCCACGTGCCGCGGAAGGTGCCGTCCGCCTCGCCCAACCCGCATATGATGCTGGACTATTACCGCTTCATCTCGGAGAGTGTGATCCGCTTCGCCGCGGAGCAGGCGGAAATCATCCGCCGGTATAAGAAGCCCGGCGACTTCGTCACCACCAACGGCATCTTCGGCCATCTCGACAACCACCGGCTTGTGGGGGACGTGCTGGACTTCATCACCTATGACTCCTACCCGAATTTCGCCTATGTGATCAACGGCAGCGGGCTGAAGGGCTTAAGGGACCGCAAGTGGAGCCGCAACCTCTCCGAGGTCCGCTCCATCTCGCCGGTTTTCGGCATCATGGAGCAGCAGTCCGGCGCCAACGGCTGGAACACCAACATGGAGGCCTGCGCGCCCAGACCCGGCCAGATGACGCTCTGGTCGATGCAGAGCATCGCCCACGGTGCGGATTACGTCAGCTACTTCCGCTGGCGCACCAGCACCATCGGCACGGAGATCTACTGGCACGGGCTGCTGGACTACTCCGGCAGGGAGAACCGCCGCATGCGCGAGCTCTCCGCCTTCCATGCAAAACTCAACCGCCTGCAGGAGGTCGCGGGCACGCGCTACGCGGCGAAGGCCGGCGTGCTCCAGGATTACGACAACCAGTGGGACAGCGAGATTGACGTGTGGCACGAGCATGTGGAGCATGCGAGCAGGGAGGGCATCTTCACGGCGGCGCAGCATCTGCATACGCCTCTGGATTACGTGGATTTAAGAGATAACACGCCCCTGGAAAAACTCGCGAAGTACGACGTGCTGTTCTATCCCCACGCGGTGATTCTCACGAAGGAGAGAGCAGAGCTGCTCGAGGCCTATGTCGCGCAGGGAGGAAAGCTGGTGATGGGCTGCCGTGCCGGGTACAAGGACAGGACCGGGCGCTGCGTCAGAGAGGACCTGCCCGGCCTGGCGGCAAAGCTTACCGGGACGGACGTGCCGGAGTTCACCTTTATCGCGCCGGACGAGCCGGAGGTGAGTGCGGACTGGGACGGTGCGGAGCTTACGGCTTCGGTATTTACGGATATGCTTGCGCTTAAGGACGGGGATCCGGAGGCGGGAGAAGATTCCGCCGCGGAAGTTCTGGCCTGGTATAAGAGCGGCGTCTTCGCGGGCGAGCCTGCTCTTCTCCGGAACCGGTTCGGCTCGGGCGAGGCATACTACTACGGCAGCACCTTCACGGAGGAGGCGGCGCGGGTATTCCTTACGAAGCTCGGCGCGGCGGAGCCTTACCGCGGCTGCGTGGAGCTTCCGGAGGGCGTGGAACTCGCCGTTCGCGCGGGGGAGGACGGAAGGGAATATCTGTTCCTTCTCAATTACGACAAGGATCCCGCAATGATTACGGTCAAGGCGCCGATGCAGAATCTCTTCGAGGAGGGAACACCGGTCTGGCAGGGAGAAATGGAGCTTCCCGGCTACGGCACCGCGGTGCTGAAAATGTAACAGGTATAAGAAGCGGGTCCGCGGCTTTACCGTCAACGTTTCACCGGTTCTCGTTCCTGTACTGCTGCGGGGAGAGACCGGTGATTTTCTTGAACGCAATGTTGAAGTAGGAGACGGAGTTATAGCCGCAGGCGTCCGCGATCTCGTAGATCTTCATGTTGGCGTTGCGCAGGAAGCCTTTAGCCTTCTCAATCCTGAACCCGTTGATGTAGTTGGGAATGCTGGTACCCATGCTGCTGTTGAAGGTCCGGCTGATATAGTTCTCGGAGAGCTTCAGTGTGTCGGCGATCTGGGAGATGGAAATGTCCTCGCGATAGTGCTGTTCGATGTAATGCAGGATATCCTTCGTCACATGGTCGGAGTCGGAGACGCGGCTCAGCTGATGCACGTCGTAGACCTCCGAGAGAAAGGCACGGTGCAGCTCATCATAGGTCTCGCAGAGTGCGAGTCGGTTTACCCCCGCGGCGATGTCAAACTGCTCCGCGGCGGCGATCAGTTTATACAGATTGAGATAAAGAGTACGGATGCTGCGGGATTCGGGAAGGTTCAGGGCATCGGTCTCATGCACGGAGCGGCTGATGGCCTCCAGATAATCCCGGAGTTTGGTGTAGTCCCTGGTGATGCAGTAGGATACCGCCCTCTGCGAGATATCAATCAGGGTGTCATCGGTCAGATCGGAGGAAAACTCGTTCTCGTAGAATACCGGGTTCTTTCCGCTGTAGAAGGAATGGTCCAGCGCCTTCTTCGCCTGGAGGCAGGCGACAGTGAGGGAAGAGGCGGTGCCGAAAGGCCTGCCGGCACCGAAGACGAGATCAATGTTCAGGTACATGCGGGCGAGTCCCGTAAGGCGCTGCACAAGTTTTTCCTGTGAGCCTCTGAGCTCCTGGGCGGAGTGCAGCTCCGGGAAGGATACGAAGAGGCTGAACAGGTTGTTGTCCAGCTCGTACAGGCCGAACATTGGCGCGTTTTTCACTGCATCGGCGAAAATCGAGAACAGAGAATGAATCATGAACTCAGTGTTGCGGTCCGGATAGCGGGCGCAGACGCTCTCGTAACGCAGAATCCGGAACATCATGCAGACGGTGTTCTCTCTGATCATCGGGAAAAACTTCTGCATGTCGGAAGGAGCGCTTCCGCCGGAGATCAGGCGCCGCAGGCAGTTCTGCCGGTAGAAGTCGTCACTCCCGGCGCTTCCGCTCTCCCGCGGCGGCAGATCCGATTCGGGAAGGGCGGCGGTCTGTCGGTCCATGGCCTCCTTCAGGGTTCGGAAATCGAGACTGTTCTTTAAGAGATAATCGTGGGCTCCGTTCAGCAGGGTCTCCCGGACCATCTGGAATTCGTCGTGGCAGCTGAGCACCAGGAAGCGGGGTGAGCAGTGAAACGAATTCCTCAGCTTGAGAAGTTCAAGGCCGTTCATCACAGGCATGGAGAGATCCAGCAGCACGATGGAGGGACGAAGTGTATTGATCAGGGCAATTGCCTCCTGACCGTTGCCGGCCTCACCGCAGACGTAGTAGTCTTCATCCTGAAGGAGCATCTCCTTCAGTTCCAGGCGCATTAACAGTTCGTCGTCGACAATCAGAACACTGTAAGCCATAGATGCCTCATTTCTCCTCCGGAACCGCGGCTTCTTCCCTGTGTCCGGCGGGGGCCGGCGGGTTCTCACCCGGAACCGGCGCTTCTTCCTGTATGTTCAGCGGGAGTCGGTAGGTCACGGTTGTGTATTCCCCGGGAATGCTTTCCGCGGACAGCCCGTAATCCCCTTTGTACATCAGATGGATTCGCTGATTGATATTATACATGCCGATCTTTCCGGCGTTGGATTCGTGGTCCGCGTCATTCAGGATCCTGTCCAGTTCATCCGGGGCAATCCCGGCGCCGTTATCGGAGATGGTGAGGATGAGGTCACCGTCCATGACGCCGGCGGAGACATCGATGCGGCAGTCGTCGGCGGAATTCTGCGCAAAGCCGTGCTTGATGGAATTCTCCAGAATCGGCTGGAGGATGAACTTGGGCACGATACAGCTATAGAGCCGCTCCGGGACCTGGCAGGTGTAGGCAAAGGAATTCAGGTAGCGCAGATTCATGATGTCCATGTAGTTTTGGGCAATCTCCAGCTCCTCCTTCAGTGTCACCAGGTTTTTGTCCTTTCTCGCGCAGTACCGGAGGAAGGAGGAAAACCGGTCGATCATTTCCGCGACGGGAACAGCGCCCTGCATGTGCGCCATGACCTTGATGGATTCCAGTGTATTGTAGATAAAGTGAGGGTTGATCTGCGACTGAAGAGAGAGCAGCTCAATTCTCGCTTTTTCCTTTTCCTCCCTGGTAATCTCACCGATCAGGTAGCGGATATGCTCCGTGAGGCGCCCGTAGGTCTCTGCCAGTATGCCGATCTCGTCGTTTGAAGAAACGAGCGAGCGGATTTCCTCCCCGGCAGCCGGATCGATCGTGCTGTAGTCGTCGCTCTCGTAAGCCTTCTCCATTACGTCCTTCAGGGTAATGATGGGAACGGTGATGTCCCGTACGGCTCTGTGAGCAGTTTTGAGCATGAGAAGGACAGCGAGCACGGTGATAAGAAGCA
>JAEEGL014410941.1_pt1 | contig 10574 bp, 10 predicted proteins | sample 9134231 | NCBI WGS metagenome assembly JAEEGL01 (sample SAMN16246548, study PRJNA631951) | gut metagenome | biome: gut microbiome; feature: rumen; material: fiber-attached | host: Bos | place: Iran: Karaj | collected 2018-10
AGATGTAATTCCGAAAGGTTCGGTTGATGTGGTCACATGTAATCCGCCCTATATGATAGAGGATCATGGATTGCACGGGGATACGGATGCCAGGACAATAGCCAGGCATGAAGTGTTATGTAAACTTGACGACGTGGCAAATGCGGCAGCTTCCATGCTAAAGACAGGTGGATATTTTTATATGATACACAGACCGTTTAGACTGGCGGAGATCATGGTCACTCTCGTAAAACACCGTTTAGAACCCAAGCGTATGAGGTTTGTATATCCTTATATAGACAAAGAGCCCACGATGGTCCTCATAGAGGCCAGACGTGACGGGAAATCAAGAGTGACGGTGGAAAAACCGCTCATCGTCTATGACAGGCCGGGAGTGTATACACAGGATATATTGGAGTATTATGGACAGAACTGACAGACAGGCATATCTGGATATGGCAAAGGGAGTGGGTATCATACTCGTGCTCTTTGGTCACTTATCCTATACGGGGGAATATGTAAGGGTATGGATATCATCATTCCATATGCCTTTGTTTTTTGTTATATCGGGTATAACACTGTCCTTTAGCAGGATCGATGTTAGCGATACCGGGACCAGGATAAAAAAGAGATTTCATGGACTAGTCATACCTTATATCTGGTTCTCGCTGCTGTACTTTGTGATCGATATAGGCAATATGTATCTGGGGAAGATAGACGGACATACCTTTGTTGTAAACGCCATATCATCGGTCACTTTTTACGGCAAGTCCGTAATGTGGTTTTTAACCGCACTCTTTCTGTCGCAGGTCATTCTGATATTGCTTCAGCGCAGACTTAATGGCAGATATGTCATTGCTTTGGCGGCAGTGACAGCTGTCGTATCATATTTCCTCTCGCTCGGACTGGCGGATATATATAACACATATGCGGATTCGCTCCTTGTAACAAGCTGTGTTAACGTAGCCAGGTCCATAGTCCGCGCAGGGATAGTTCTCCCTTTTGTGGCACTGGGATATTACGGAAAAGGATTGCTCGACAGAACAGGCTTTTTTGGCAGACCGTTTTATGTACGGCTGTTAACGGGAGTCGTTTTGCTGGTGATCGGGATATTCATAGCCATTGCCAACTGGTCTGTCGATACCAACAATATGGTACTTGGCAACCCGTTTTTGTATTACACGGGCAGCATAGCCGGATCATTGGCGGTGATATTCATATGCAGCAGTATCAAAAGCATACCGCCGCTTGAATACATAGGCAGGAATTCGTTGGTGATCATGGCCATACACCTTGATCTTTATGTACTTTGGGCGGGACTGCAGTTTGGTAAGATTGTATACAGGTATCTGCCATATCTTCCGGCACTGACCGTCACTACGGTGACAGTGACTCTTATACTGGGGAGTGCCGTCGCGTATATAGTAGACAGGTTTTTCCCCTTTGTATTGGGAAAAACATATGGAGGGAGAACGCCTTTAATGAGTAAGGATAAAAGGGGGAAGGACAGATGACGGGAACTTTGTATCTGTGCGCCACACCGATCGGTAATCTGTCGGATATGTCACCCAGGGTGATAGAGACTCTTAGGACAGTGGATCTGATTGCTGCGGAAGACACACGCAACAGCATAAAACTTCTCAATCATTTTCAGATCAATACGCCCATGACCAGTTATCATGAGCATAATAAGGTTGAAAAGGGAAAGGCCCTTATAGCAAGGCTAAAAAGCGGTGACAGCATAGCTCTCATCACGGACGCCGGAACGCCGGCCATATCCGATCCCGGAGAACTTATGGTGGTCATGTGCAGGAAAGAAGGGATCCCGGTCACATCACTTCCCGGACCTGCGGCGCTCATAGTTGCCCTTACTTTATCCGGACTTCCCACAGGAAGGTTTTGTTTTGAAGGATTCCTGCCGGCGGATAAAAAGGACAGGAATCGGATATTAAGTGAGCTTTCAGAGGAGACGCGCACCATTATCCTGTATGAAGCACCTCACCATCTGATCGGGACTCTGAAGGATATAAGAGAGGCGCTCGGTGACAGGAAAATAGCGATATGTCGAGAACTGACCAAGAAATTTGAGACGGTGATGAGGCTTACCTTGGACAGTGCTCTTGAGTACTATGAGACCAATGAGCCAAGGGGAGAATATGTTCTGGTAATAGAAGGACTGGATCCGGAATATATTGAACGCGCCAGGCAGTCGGAATATGAAAACATATCCATAGAAGATCATATGAGGATATATGAGAGCAGAGGTATTGACAGTAAGACGGCCATGAAAAACGTGGCTAAGGACAGAGGAATATCAAAAAGAGAGGTCTATCAGGCAATAATATCTTTGAAAAAATAGGGAATAGTGGTAAAATTATGCTTGTTACGTTTTCTACGAGGAGGAAAAAGTATGAAAAAGACGATTTCGATCATAGCAGCACTTACGATGGCCGCAGCTTTGTGCGCATGCGGAAGCAAGCCTATTGCAAACACGGTTTTTTCCGCAGATGATCTTCCGGGAAAGACCATTGGAGTTCAGCTCGGTACTACGGGCGATATCTATGCCAGTGATTATGAGGCAGAAGGTTCTACAATAGAGAGATATAACAAGGGAGCCGATGCGATACAGGCACTTAAGCAGGGCAAGGTGGATTGTGTGATCATAGATGAGCAGCCTGCCAAGGCATTTGTAGAGAAGAATACCGATCTTACCATCCTGGATGAGGAGTTTGCTCTTGAGGAATATGCTATATGCCTGTCCAAGGACAATAAGGAACTTACAGACAAGATCAATACTGCTCTCGGAGAACTTATTGCAGACGGTACACTGGCTCAGATCACAGCCAACTATATCGGAGATGATACCAAGGGAACATGCCCTTATGTATCACCTGCAGATGCAGATCACAGCAACGGTACATTGATCATGGCTACCAACGCCGCTTTTGAGCCCTATGAATTCTACTCTAACCAGAAGATCGTGGGTATTGATGCCGAGATGGCTCAGGCTCTGTGCGATAAGCTTGGATATGAGCTTAAGATAGAGGATATGGAGTTTGATTCCATCATAAATGCCGTTACAAGCGGCAAGGCTGACTTTGGTGCGGCCGGTATGACCATCACTGAAGACAGACTTTTAAGTGTTGATTTCTCTATACCTTATACTACTGCTACACAGGTAATCGTAGTACGTAAATAGGATTATTATGGAAGATCTGAAGTTAAAGTTCTATACCAATTTCATAGCGGATGAGAGGTGGAGATATATCACGGAAGGTCTCGGCACCACTTTTATCGTTACCATCTGTGCAGCCGCTATTGGTGTAGCGCTGGGCTTTATCGTGGCAGTCATTCGTTCGACTGCGGACAGGGATAAAAAGAAAAACGGTGTGATACTTACGTGTGCGGATGGCCTGTGCAGGCTTTACCTTACGGTTATCCGCGGGACACCGGCGATGATACAGCTGCTCATCATGTATTATGTTATATTTACCAGTCCTGATGTCAGCAAAAGGTTTGTTGCCATACTTGCATTCGGTATCAATTCCGGTGCATATGTGGCGGAGATCGTCAGGTCCGGTATCACATCGATAGACAAGGGACAGTTGGAGGCAGGCAGAAGCCTCGGACTTACTTACCTGCAGACTATGATACACGTCATATTGCCGCAGGCATTTCGCAATATTCTGCCGGCATTGGCCAATGAGTTCATTACTCTGTTAAAAGAGACATCCATATGCGGATATATCGCGCTGACGGATATCACTCATGGCGCCAATGTGATCAGAAGTCAGACATATGAGCCGCTCATGCCGCTTTTGGCTGCAGCACTCATTTATCTGATCATAGTCTCACTTCTTTCAATGGGAGTGACCAGACTGGAGAGGAAGTTATCTTGTTAAACATATTATCACCATCGATACTTGCAGCGGATTTCAAGCATCTGGAGCAGGACATAAAGGCCGCGGAGGCAGGCGGAGCAAGGTGGCTCCATATAGACGTGATGGACGGTGTTTTTGTACCGGCCATCAGTTTTGGTATGTGCGTACAGGAGAGTATCCGTTCCTGCACTGATATGTATTTTGACACGCATCTGATGATCACCGAGCCCATCCGATATGCAGGAGAGTTTGCGAGACTTGGAAGCAACGGCATCACGGTGCATGTAGAAGCTTGCAAGGATGTAAAGAAAACTCTCAGGACCATCAGAGAATGCGGATGCAGAGCAGGACTGTCCATCAAACCGGAGACTTCTACAGACAGCATTAGGGATTACCTGGAAGAAGTCGATATGATACTTCTTATGAGTGTTGAGCCGGGCAGCGGAGGTCAGAAATATCTTCCCGAATCTACGGACAGGATCAGAGAGGTCAGCCGAATGATAAAGACCTCAGGTCGTGATATAGATCTTGAGGTCGACGGAGGAATAAGGCTTACTAACATACATGAAGTCCTCGAAGCGGGCGCTAATGTGATCGTGGCGGGAAGCGCCATATTCGAAGGAGACATAAGAGCCAATACAGAGGACTTTGTGAAGATATTGAATAAAGTATAGGTCGGCCGGGAGTGACGCATGGGCGATCGCTCTTTGCCCATGGCTTAAACTGATTCGGATTGGAGAGAATAAATGGCAGAGAAATATTATATAACAACAGCAATAGCATATACGTCGGGTAAACCGCACATAGGCAATTCCTATGAGATAGTTATGGCTGACGCCATAGCAAGATACAAGAGACAGTCAGGCTATGACGTATTCTTTCAGACAGGTACCGACGAGCATGGTCAGAAGATCGAGGACAGAGCCAAAGATAAGGGAGTTTCGCCAAGACAGTATGTGGATGAGATCTCCGCTGTTGTAAAGAGTATATGTGATGATCTGAACGTATCTTATGACAAGTTTATCAGGACTACCGATGCGGACCATGAGAGACAGGTACAGAAGATATTTAAGAAACTCTATGAGCAGGGAGACATATACAAAGGGGCCTACGAGGGTCAGTATTGTAAGGAATGTGAGGCCTTTTGGACAGAATCCCAGATAGTGGACGGAAAATGTCCGGACTGCGGTACCGAGGTCAAGCCTGCCAAGGAAGAAGCATACTTTTTTAAGATGAGTAAATACGCGGATCGACTGATCGAGCATATCAATACTCATCCCGAGTTTATACAGCCTGTATCCCGTAAAAACGAGATGATGAACAACTTCCTTCTCCCGGGACTTCAGGATCTGTGTGTATCCAGAACGTCATTCAAGTGGGGTATCCCAGTGGATTTTGATGATAGGCATGTGGTATACGTGTGGCTGGACGCATTGACCAATTACATCACGGGGATAGGATATGATGCGGACGGAAACAGCACCGGGCAGTATAAGAAACTGTGGCCGGCTGATCTGCATCTTATAGGCAAGGATATAGTAAGATTCCATACCATATACTGGCCGATATTTTTGATGGCTCTCGGTGAGCCCCTGCCCAAGCAGGTATTCGGACATCCCTGGCTGTTACAGGGCGGTGAGAAGATGAGTAAGTCCAAAGGTAATGTTATATATGCCGACGATCTTATCAATCTTTTCGGTGTGGATGCCGTCAGATATTTTGTTCTCCATGAGATGCCGTATGAAAATGACGGTACCATTACATGGGAACTGGTAATAGAGAGATTCAATTCAGAACTGGCCAATGTACTTGGTAATCTTGTCAACCGAACGATATCTATGAGCAATAAATACTTCGGCGGTGAAGTACGAAGTACAGGAGTTACGGATGCGGTTGATGCTGAGTTCAAGGAGACGGTTACCGGTGCTCTTAACAGAGTAAATAAGCGTATGGAGGAGCTGAGAGTAGCGGATGCCATAAGTGAAGTCTTTGCGGTGTTCAGACGCAGCAACAAATACATTGATGAGACAGAGCCATGGGTACTTGCCAAGGATGAGGCCAAGAAGGACAGGCTTGCTGAAGTAATGTACAATCTGACAGAGGCGATCGTGATAGGCGCAAGCCTTTTAAAGCCCTTTATGCCTGAGACTGCAGACGGTATCGTTGCACAGCTTAATGCACAGATCAGAGGATATGGAGAGTTGGATAAGTTCGGTCTCTATGTATCGGGCAGCAAGGTGACAGACTCGCCAAAGATTCTCTTCGCAAGACTTGATCAGGATCAGGTCATGGAAAAAGTGAGTGCCATTCAGGCAAAGCAGAGAGAAGAATATGCAAAAGAGAACGGGCTTGACTGTGAGGATACAGAGGAAAAGGCCGAAGATGTGATGGATGTAGAGAAAAAGCCGGAGATAGAGTATGGGGATTTTGACAAGCTCCAGCTTCGGATCGGACAGATCATCAAATGTGAGGAAGTGCCTAAGTCCAAGAAGCTTCTGTGTTCACAGGTGCAGATAGGATCGGAAGTAAAGCAGATACTGTCAGGCATCAAACAGTATTATTCCGCAGAAGAGATGGTAGGAAAAAAAGTACTTGTTTTAGCCAATCTCAAGCCTGCAACTCTTGCAGGAATGGTATCTGAGGGCATGCTTTTGTGTGCAGAAGATGATAAGGGCAATGTTGTATTGTTAAATCCGGAGAAGGATATGCCGGCAGGTGCGCCGGTCTGTTAAGCCTTCTTGTTTGGAAGTGACGACGCAGAGGATTATCTGTATGAACAGAACGGATTTCTATTTTGATTCACGAGACAATGAGAGCAGGATACATGCCGTAAAGTGGGTGCCGGATACAGACCCTGTGGGGATACTGATCCTGGTACACGGCATGGCCGAGTACATAGGCCGATATGAGGCGTTTGCACAGTATATGTGCGAGCAGGGCTTTGTAGTGGCCGGTAATGATCACCTGGGACACGGTGATTCCGTCGGATCAAATCCCTGTGGATATTTCTGCAAAAGAGACCCTGCAACGGTCGTGGTAAGAGATGTTCACAGATTAAAGAAGATGATACAGAGTGAGTATCCTGAGCTGCCGGTTTTTTTATTCGGACACAGTATGGGATCGCTTATTGCCAGAAACTATCTTACAAGATACGGCTCGGGAATAAACGGTGCAGTGATCTGCGGTACTCTGATGATGCCCAAGGCATTATTGTGCGGTATGGGCGTCATATGCAGTGTTCTGAAACTGTTTCAGGGAAGCAAGCATCCGAGCGTTGTCATGAACAGTATAGGGTTCGGATCTTATTGTAAGAGGATAGAGAATCCGAGGACTCCGTTTGATTGGCTGACTAAGGACGACAGTATCATTGATGCATATATTGACGATCCGAAATGCGGTTTTCTTTTTACGATCAATGGCTTTATGACATTAAAAGAGATCCTTTACAGATTGCATGACAGAAATGCGCTTGAAAAGATTCCCAAGGATCTCCCGGTCCTGTTCATATACGGAAGTGAAGATCCGTGTGGTGAGTATGGCGTGGCAGTAAGGAAGGTATACGAGCAGTACAGGGAGCTGGGAATAAAAGATGTGACGGAAAAGTGCTATGAGAATGATCGGCACGAGCTTCTTAACGAGACGGATAAAGCTAAGGTCATGGAAGATATACATTCATGGATCTGTGAGCGGATTTGAAGCCCGTTACGCGAGTGGTAAGAAGAGACATATATGACAGACACAAAGAGCAAAACAATATATAGGATAGTTCCCGTATGTGCGTTGATACTGGTTTTTTTGTTATTCGGAACGAAGGTACATGCAGCTGATGAACTGCCGTATGATATAGACCCAGAGGCATTATCATCAGGCGAATATGATATGCTTGTTGAAGAACTGAAAGATTCATTAAGGGACGGGGATATCAGTTCCGGAGAAGATGTCAGGGACGCCATATCGAAAGCAGAAGAGAAATACGGCGTCGATATAGATGATGATCTGGAAAAGAAGGCCGAAGATATCATTGATAAGGCAGTCGATCTGGGAATAGACAGCGATAAGCTTGCGGATCTGGTTGATGATGTATATGACAATGCGTTGAACGGTAAGGTATATGAGAGTGCCGATGATGCAATGGATGCCATAGAGAAACAGATCGTAGACAGTGCAGCCAAGGTTGTTAAGGACAGTGTTAAAAAGTCGATCATGGACTATATAGGAGACTTTTTGGATTATATTAAAAATATGTTTGGAGCGCTGACATCCTTATGGAAGAAGTAAGTATACGCCGGATCAGGCAGGATGAATGGGATACGGCTATGGAGCTTGCTTTCAGAGTATTCCTTAAGTTTGAGGCCAAGGAATACGGAAAAGAAGGCACAGAGGCTTTTGCAAAATTCGTAACGGATGAGAACCTTAAAAAAGCCTTTATCGGAGGTCAGTATCACCTCTTTGCCGCATACGATGACGATCGTATCATAGGGGTGGTGGCTCTTAGAAGCGGCAATCATCTTTCGCTTTTATTTGTGGATGCCAGTTATCACAACAGAGGGATCGGCAGTGAACTGCTGAAATACGCCGAGGATTACCTTAAAGACAATACTTCTTTTACCAAACTTACAGTGAATGCCGCTCCGTATGCCACAGGCTTTTACCATGCAAGAGGATTTCGTGATACGGATGCACGGACTACCAAGGATGGAATAGTCTACACCCCAATGGAAAAAAAGATATAAAAACATTGTCAAAACTATGATATTAGTACTATAATGATAGAAGGAGTTTTTAACTGACATGTTCAAGATGGATAGTCCTGTCATGGTCTTTCTCGGAAAGATCGCGGACCTTATTATACTGAATTTTCTTGTTATCATATGTTCTTTGCCGATTTTTACAATAGGTGCTTCGTGGACCGCATTATATTATGTGACATTGAAGATGGTGAAGAATGAAGAATCTTATATAGCGAGAGATTTCTTTAAGTCATTTAAGGAGAATTTCAGACAGGCTACATTTATCTGGCTTATCAACCTGATCGCCCTGATCATTTTGGGCATAGATGCCCTGATCATGTTCAGGGGAGCGATACCCAAGTTGCCGGAAGCCCTTACGGCGGCTATGATAGTACTTGCGGTTGTGCTTGCGGCGGTCATGGTATATGTATATCCGGTGTTGTCGCATTTCTACAACAATACGATGAACACTGTAAAGAATGCATTTTTGCTGGCTATCAGTAATTTTCCGTATACATTGTTATTTCTGATAGTCATAGCATTACCTTATGTTATTACATTCGGTACGAGCGTAGGATTCAGGATCATGCCGATCTTTGCGCTCATAGGAGTATCCGGACCGGCATATTTATGCTGTTTTGGCTGGAAGCGGATATTTGCAAAGTATGAACCAAAGGAAGAGTTGCCTGAAGAGTCATTGATAGGGGAGAATGATGAACAGCAAGAAGAAACAGAACGAGAATAAGAGTTTGCTGATTCAATGGGGCATACCGGTTGCTCTGCTGGTTGTTGTTATCGTTTTTTTGATAAGCAATTTTACGATCACCAGCTTTAACAACGCGGAAGAGACCATAGGCAAGCAATTATCCACGGAGACAGAGATTTACAGCAGCTCTCTGAAGAGTGATTTTGTGTTGGTATCGGGAGCGGCCAAGGGTGCATCTGCTATACTTGGAAGTGATGAGATCCTGGGCGATGATGATGATATCAGGCACATAAGCAGCCTTGCTGCAGAAGTACCTCAGGCTTATATAGTAGCTTACGTCGATAAGGACGGCAAGGGTATGCTTGGGACAGGTGATGATGTAGATCTGTCAGGGGTATCATATTTTGGCCAGGATCTTGCGGACGGATTCATATTTGTCAAGGATAACGGAATAGACGGAACATCGTCATATGTATATGTCTCATCGATAAAAGATGAAGAACAGGCGCTTGGATATATATTCATGTATATCAGACCGTCGGATGTGCTCGGTAAGCTTTCCGTAAGCAATTACGGTGGAGTAACATATGCAGTGATCGATTCTGCCGGCAATATTCTGGATTCGATCGGATCGACCAGTGTATTTACATCCGGTGACAATATGTTTACGACATTAAACGAGTCTAAGCTGACCAAGCTGACTTCGGCGCAGATCAAGCTTCGCGCGGAGAAGAAGACCCGGATGATATTCGGTGCTGAGAAGGGCTCAGAGTGCAAGACAATAGTCATTGCCCCGATCGGTGTGTCGGACTGGCAGTTGGCTGCCATCATCAAGCAGGAATACTTCGATACTGTAGTTGATAATGCGATGAGCAATTCGCGCAGTATGATCATAAAGCTTGCAGTGGCGATACTTGCGTTCCTGTTATTCTTAGCTGTGAATTCGATCGTCAACAGGATCAAATACGGTGAGCAGAGCAAGAATCTTGAGGATAAGGCAGATACCGATCTGCTTACGGGACTGAACAATAAGATCGCTACAGAGCGTAAGATACAGGAGTACATGACCGAGAATCCGGATTCGCAGTGTCTCATGTTCCTCTTTGATATTGATAACTTCAAGAAGATCAATGACACCATGGGACATGCTTTTGGTGATGAAGTTCTTCAGACATTGGGCCATCAGCTCAGTAATGAGTTCAGAGTGACGGATATCATAGGACGACTTGGCGGTGATGAGTTTGTTCTTTTCCTTAAGAATATCAAGAGTGATGAGCA
>JAEEGL016482410.1_pt1 | contig 10574 bp, 9 predicted proteins | sample 9134231 | NCBI WGS metagenome assembly JAEEGL01 (sample SAMN16246548, study PRJNA631951) | gut metagenome | biome: gut microbiome; feature: rumen; material: fiber-attached | host: Bos | place: Iran: Karaj | collected 2018-10
GTGCATTCCCAACCGCGACACCATCTTCCACCTCGGCGACCAGATGCTCATCGTCTGTGCAGAGGCCGACCAGGAGGCCATCATGGCCTTTATCGGTCCTAAGCTCGACATCGACTTCGAGCAGCAAGACCAGCCGTTGGTGTCGAAGCGCATCCTGATAACCAACCCGAAGATCAACGGCAAGTCGCTGGGGTCGCTCCATTTCTCAAGCGTTCACGGTGTGAACGTTACCCGCATCACCCGTCACGGCATGGACCTCTTCGCATCACCCTCCCTGCCCCTGCAGGTGGGCGACCGCATCATGGCCGTAGGCCCCGAAGACGCCGTAGACCGTGTTGCCAACGAAATGGGTAACTCCCTACGCCGTCTGAACGCCCCGAATATCGCCACCATCTTCGTGGGCATATTCATAGGCCTCATCTTCGGTTCGTTCCCGTTGGCCATCCCCGGTATGCCCGTCCCCGTGAAGCTCGGTCTAGCAGGCGGTCCGCTGATTATTGCTATCCTGATTGGCCGCTACGGCTACAAGATACATTTAGTGACGTACACCACAACATCGGCCAACATGATGTTGCGCGAAATAGGACTGGTGCTCTTCTTGGCGTCGGTAGGCATCAAGGCCGGAGCAGGGTTCTTGAGTACGGTGGTAGAAGGCGACGGCATGCTCTACGTGCTGACGGGCTTTCTCATCACCATCATCCCCATCCTAATCGTAGGCCCGATTGCCCGTCTGAAGTTCAAGTTCAACTACTTCACGCTTGCAGGCATGATTGCCGGCACCTATACCGACCCACCCGCACTGGCTTACTCGAACAGCATCTGTTCTAAAGAAGCGCCAGCCGTAGGCTACTCAACGGTCTACCCGCTCTCAATGTTCCTGCGCATCTTCACAGCACAAATCATCGTGCTCTTCTTCTGCGGTTAAACTAATAAGACCTATAAGACCCATAAAATAAAAAATTACAATGAATAAATTCGGACTACTTTGCGGCGCATTGCTGCTGTCAGGAGCCTCGTCGATGTTCGGCCAAGGAGCCAAGAACATCGTTATCAACGAGGTGATGACCAACAACACCGCCAGCATACAAGACGAATTTGGCAAGCACGAGGCCTGGATAGAACTGGAGAACACATCGTTCACCACCTACAACATCCGAGGTATGTATCTGACGACAGACCGCAGCGTGCTTGACCAAAACATGAGTGTGCCAGAACGTATCAAGCGAATGAGCATCATCCCCAGTGGCGACGCACGTACAAGCCTGGGGGGACGTCAGCACATCGTATTCTTCGGCAATTCCAACCCCGCACAGGGGAAACTGCATCTGACAGTCAGACTTCCGATGTCGGAGCCGGTATGGATTGCACTCTACAACGGAAATGCCGTTGAACTCATCGACTCCGTGACCATACCGCCATTGGCAGCCGACCAATCATTTGCACGACAGAATGGCAAATGGACGGTGAAGGCTCCGCAGAACGTAACGCCAGGCACAGAGAACTTCATCAAGACCGACGAGACGAAAGACGCCAAGCTGAAGCGCGAAGACCCCCACGGGTTCGGCATCACGCTGCTGGCAATGGGTATCGTGTTCACCTGCCTGGCCGTGTTGTTCCTGTTCTTCACCCTCTTCGGTATGGTGATGCGCCACATGGAGACAGCCAAGAAGATGGCGAACGCACAGCCCATCAAGCCCATCACGAAGACGGTGGAGAAAACGGCAGAGATTGGCCATAAGACGGGCATCATCCTGCAGGAGGGCCTCAAGACCAAGGGTATCGACAAAGAGGTCTACATGGCCGTCATTGGCATGGCCCTCAAGCAGTACGAGGACGACGTCCACGACGTTGAGTCGGGCGTCATCACCATCAAGCAGAAGTCGAGCAGCTGGAATGACGAATTCCTGCAAATGACACAATTCCACCAGTAAATCGAAAATCGAAAACCAGTAAATCGAAAATAACAAAGATGAATAAGTATCAGTATAAAGTACAGGGTGTCGACTACGAAGTAGAGATTGAAGAAGTAGAAGGCAACATCGCAAAAGTAAATGTCAACGGCATTCCGTTCGAAGTAGAACTGCAGAAGCCCATCAACGCAGCCAAACATCCGACGATGACCCGTCCGAAGGTAGAGGCTCCTAAGGCTGCTGCCCCCACCCCACGCCCGGCAGCTCCCGCCGCCGCTCCGGCACAGCCCGCAGCCCCTGTTGGTGCCGGCGCCCCGCTGAAGGCTCCGCTGCCCGGCACCATCACCGATGTGAAAGTACAGGTTGGCCAGCAAGTCAACGTCGGCGACGTTGTGCTCATCCTCGAAGCCATGAAGATGCAGAACAATATCGAGGCCGAATATGCCGGCACCGTCACGTCGGTGACCGTCAAGCCTGGCGATACTGTTATGGAAGGTGCCGTACTTCTGACCATCGGCTAATTATCAATTGTCAATTATCAATTATCAATTGAAACAATGGATTTAGGACAGTTTATCATACAGAACTTTAATGAGTTCCTGACCTACACGGCATTTGCCAATGCAACTGTGGGCAACCTCATTATGATTGCGGTCGGCGCCTTCTTCATCTGGCTTGCCATCAAGAAGGACTTCGAACCGCTGCTGCTCGTCCCCATCGGATTGGGCATCATTCTCGGCAACATTCCCTTCCGTGCCGATGCCGGACTGGAAATCGGACTCTATGAAGACAACTCCGTGCTAAACATCTTCTACCAGGGTGTGCGACAAGGTTGGTATCCGCCGCTCATCTTCCTCGGTATCGGTGCTATGACAGACTTTACGGCTCTGTTGGCCAATCCGAAACTGATGCTCATCGGTGCTGCTGCACAGTTCGGCATCTTCGGAGCCTATATGGTGGCTCTGGCTTTAGGCTTCGAGCCCTCGCAGGCCGCAGGTATCGCCATTATCGGTGGTGCCGACGGACCGACGGCCATCTTCCTCAGCAGTAAGCTCGCCCCGAACCTCATGGGTGCCATCGCCGTCTGTGCTTACTCCTATATGGCTCTCGTACCGCTAATCCAGCCGCCATTGATGCGCCTGCTGACCACCCAGAAAGAGCGCACCATCAAGATGAAGCCTGCCCGCAACGTGTCGCAGACAGAGCGCATACTCTTCCCCATCATCGGACTGCTGCTGACAACGTTCATCGTGCCCTCGGGTCTGCCCTTGCTCGGTATGCTGTTCTTCGGCAACCTGCTGAAGGAGAGTGGCAAGACCACCCGACTGGCCAAGACCGCCGGTGCCGCCCTGAACGATATTGTCGTCATGCTGCTCGGACTGACCGTAGGCTGTTCTACGCAGGCCTCAGAGTTCCTGACCATGAACACGGTGTTCATCTTCATCATCGGAGCCTTCGCCTTTGCCATCGCTACGGCTTCAGGCGTCTGCTTCGTCAAGGTCATGAACCTGTTCCTGCCGAAAGACAAGAAGCTGAATCCGCTGATCGGTAATGCAGGTGTGAGTGCCGTTCCTATGGCTGCCCGCATCTCAAACAACCTCGGTCTGGAGTACGATCGCCACAACTTCCTGCTCATGCACGCTATGGGTCCGAATGTGGCTGGCGTCATCGGATCAGCCGTCGCTGCAGGTGCCCTCTTAGGCTTTTTATCGTAAAAAATGCGAATTATTGCCTAAATTATTTGCTAATTAAGGAAAAAGTATTATTTTTGCAGTAGAAACAATAAGTTTAAGCTAATGACGCCACAAAGCAGTCTGATACTACCTAACGATGTCGACACCATTCCGCAGTTGAATGAATACATCGACTGCATCTGCGAGGAAAATGGTATCGACATGGAGATTGCCATGAGCCTGAACCTCGCTATAGAGGAGGCTGTCGTTAATGTCATGAGCTATGCTTATCCTGACGGGGCACAAGGAGAGGTCAAGATTGAGTCGGCTGTCGACCCCAATCAGATAACATTCGTCATTACCGACAATGGCATCCCCTTTGACCCTACTGCCAAGGAAGACGTAGACGTCACCCTTTCGGCAGAAGAACGCCCCATAGGCGGACTGGGCATCCATCTTATCCGACAGATCATGACCCATATCAGCTACGAACGGAAAGACGGCAAGAATATCTTGACCCTAAGCAAAGACACCAATAAGTAATAAACAAAATAAGAATATCATTATGACTATTACAATTCAAGAACAAGCCGACGGTATCAAAGCATTGTTTGAAGGCCGTCTCGACACCCCCGCTGCCATCAAGGCTCAGCAGGACATGGCTCCCCTCATGGAGAATGCCGACAAAATCATCACCCTCGATTGTACGAAACTGGAATATATCAGCAGTTCCGGACTGCGTCTGTTCCTCGCCCTGCGTAAGGAGACAGCAGCAAAGGGCGGCAAAGTAGCCATCAGAAACGTCAACGATGAAATCCGCAAAGTTTTCATGATGACGGGCTTCTTCAACCTGTTTGACATTGAATAACCCCCTGCTAAGCAACAAAAACGGCTGAAAAATGACAGAAAAACACTTTTTGGCCAAAAAAGTTGCTGAAAAATTTGGAGGATAAAAAAAAAAGCAGTACCTTTGCACCCGCAAACCGAAAGGAATGCAGTGCCACAATGGTGCCTTAGCTCAGTTGGTAGAGCATCGGACTGAAAATCCGTGTGTCCCCGGTTCGATTCCTGGAGGTACCACTCCTCCTTTCATTGGTTCCCGCCAAAGACTTCGGTCTGAAGCGGGAATTTTCTTTTTTTTCTTTTTTTCTGTTAAAAAATCGCGCACTATTATCGTTTTTCTAATATTTTTGCTTATCTTTGTCGCATAAATTGCCTAAATAGGCGATTTTCGCCGGAGCGACTAAGAACAAAAATAAATATATAAATGCATTTCAAATGGAATTACGAACCACCTACACCCGACAGAGCCGCAGCAGCTAAAGAGCTGGCAGAGAAGATAGGAATGAGTCCTATCCTGGCTGACCTGCTCATTGGTCGCGGCATAAAAACGGAATCGGCGGCCAAACGATTCTTCCGTCCAATGCTCAATGAACTGATAGACCCCTTCCTGATGAATGATATGGACGTGGCTGTCGACAGGTTGAATGACGCTATGGGCCGAAAGGAGCGTATTATGATTTACGGCGACTACGATGTCGACGGATGTACGGCGGTAGCTTTGGTGTACAAGTTCCTGCAGCAGTTCTATTCCAACATTGAGTACTATATCCCCGACCGATACGAAGAGGGATACGGTATCAGCAAGAAAGGATTAGACTACGCAGCGGAACAAGGTGTGAAATTAATTATTGTGCTCGATTGCGGTATCAAGGCCATCGACGAAATCAACTATGCCCAAGAATTAGGCATCGATTTCATTATTTGTGACCATCACGTGCCCGACGAAGAGCTGCCACCAGCTGTGGCTATCCTCAACCCCAAGCGCGAGGATTCTACCTACCCATTCAAGCATCTTTGTGGCTGCGGGGTGGGATTCAAGTTCATGCAGGCCTTTGCCAAGAACAACGGCATCCCCTTCTCACGGCTTATTCCCCTACTCGACTTCTGCGCCGTCTCAATTGCCGCAGACATCGTGTCGATGACGGGCGAGAACCGCATATTAGCTTTTCACGGGCTGAAACAGCTGAATCAGAATCCGTCAGTCGGTCTGAAGGCTATTATCGAGATTTGCGGACTCACGGGACGCGAGCTAACTATGAGCGACATCGTCTTCAAGATTGGTCCCCGCATCAACGCCTCCGGTCGTATGCAGAGTGGTATTGAGGCCGTCGACCTGCTGGTTGAGAAAGACTTCAACCGCGCTCTAGCTATGGCGACTCATATCAACGAGTACAACGAGCAGCGCAAGGACGTCGACAAACAGATGACCGAAGAGGCCAACCAGATTATCGAGAAGTTGGAGAGCCAGAAACATCATAACAGTATCGTCCTCTACGACGAGAACTGGAAGAAGGGTGTCGTTGGTATTGTTGCCTCACGCATGACCGAACTCTACTTCCGTCCCACGGTCGTGCTGACGCGCAGCGGTGACTTAGCTACGGGATCTGCCCGTTCTGTTGCCGGCTACGACATCTACGATGCCGTCAAGTCCTGCCGTGATATTCTCGAGAACTTCGGCGGACACACCTATGCCGTAGGTCTGTCGTTGAAGATTGAGAACATTCCAGAGTTCCGACGCCGTTTCCAGGAGTACGTCAACGAGCACATCCTGCCAGAACAGACGGAGGCAACGCTCGACATCGAAGAAGTGGTAGACTTCAAGGATATCAACAAGAAACTGCACAACGACCTAAAGAAGTTTGCGCCTCACGGTCCCGATAATCCCAAGCCGTTGTTCTGCACCAGAGCGGTCTATGACTACGGAACGTCGAAGGTCGTAGGCCGTCAGCAGGAGCACATCAAGTTGGAACTGGTGGACTCGAAATCGTCGAACGTCATGAATGGCATTGCCTTCGGACAAAGTCAGGCAGCCCGCTACATCAAATCGAAACGTTCGTTCGACATCGTCTACACTATTGAAGAGAATATCTACAAGCGCAGCGAAGTCCAGCTACAGATAGAAGACATTAAACCGAGTGAAGAGTAAAGAGTGAAGAGTGAAGAATTTGCTGCCGCCATACCTTCACCAGAGTCGTCTGGGACTCCGGAAGGAAATTCTTCACTCTTTACTCTTCACTCTTCACTTCTTAAGAAGTACTGGGGCTACGATGATTTCCGCGGTGTACAGCGTGAGATCATCGAGTCTATAGGTTCGGGGCATGACACTTTGGGACTGATGCCAACGGGTGGTGGAAAATCTATCACCTTCCAAGTGCCGGCTTTGGCGATGGAAGGTGTCTGCATTGTCATCACCCCCCTGATAGCCTTGATGAAAGACCAAGTCCAGAATCTGCGACGACGAGGTATCCGTGCGGCAGCCATCTACAGCGGTATGGATCATGACAAGATTCTCACAACCCTTGAAAATGCCGTCTTCGGAGCCGTTAAACTGCTGTATGTCTCGCCTGAACGTCTCTCGTCAGACATCTTCCGTAAGAAGTTGCGCCACATGAAGGTGTGCTTCATCACCGTCGACGAGGCACATTGTATCTCGCAATGGGGCTACGACTTCCGTCCCTCCTACCTTGAGATAGCCGACATCCGTCACGACTTGCCTAACGTGCCTGTATTGGCACTTACTGCTACGGCTACCCCTGCCGTCGTTGAAGACATTCAAGAGCGGCTCGCCTTTACCGAGAAGCGCGTCTTCCGTATGTCGTTCGAGCGTAATAATCTGGCTTATGTCGTCCGTCAGGCTTCCGACAAACGCGATGAGTTGCTCCACATTATCAGTCACGTGAAAGGGGCAACCATCGTCTATGTCCGCAGCCGACGCCGTACGAAAGAAGTGGCCGACCTGCTGGTGGAGAACGGCATCAGCGCCACCTACTACCACGCAGGCTTAGACACCGCCGAGAAGGATGAACGCCAGCGCAACTGGCAGCAGGACAAGACGCGCGTGATGGTTGCCACCAATGCCTTTGGCATGGGTATCGACAAGCCCGACGTGCGCCTCGTTATCCATATCGACTGTCCCGACTCTATCGAAGCCTACTTCCAAGAGGCTGGACGAGCCGGGCGCGACGGTCAGAAGGCTTATGCCGTACTGCTCTATAACGACGGCGACAAGCGTAAATTGCTGAAACGCATCGCCGACACGTTCCCCGAGAAAGAGTATATCCGAAAGGTGTACGACCATCTGGCCTTCTATTATCAAGTGGCCACAGGCTCAGGCTACAATGCGACGTTTGAGTTCAACATTGACGACTTCTGCCATAAGTTCCGCCACTTCCCTATCGTAGTACACTCCGCCCTGAAGATTCTGAATCGTGCCGGCTACATTGACTATATTGAGGAACAGGAGAATCAGGCACGCGTGATGTTCACACTCTCACGCGAGCAGCTCTACCGTCTGCAGCAGATGGAGCCCAACGAAGACCTTATCATCACCACCTTGCTACGCAACTACGGCGGGTTGTTCGTCGACTACGGCTTCATTGACGAAGCTCTCATTGCCAAGGAGACAAACATGACCAAGCCACAGGTTTACCTGACGCTGAAGGCGATGGCTGCGAAACGTATCATCAGTTTCATTCCCCAGAAGCATATACCTCATATCCGCTATATGCAACGGCGCGAAGACTCCGAACACCTGATGTTTCCTGCCATCATCTATGACGATCTGCGACAGCGTTTCAGCGAACGCATCCATGCGATGATTCAGTATGTGGAAACCGACAACCAGTGCCGCAGCCGTCAGCTCCTGCGATACTTCGGCGAAGAGAACGCCCACGACTGTGGTATGTGCGATGTCTGTCTCAACGAGAATCGCACGCTGACCAACGAAGAGAAGGCAAAAGAGGCACAACAGCAAATCCTTGACTTACTGGCCGACCGCAAACGTCACCACGTCACGCAGTTACGCCATCTTCCACTGCCATACGAGCAGATAGACACAGCCCTCGAAGAACTGATGCTCGAAGAGTATGTCTATTTAGAAGACGGTTATCTCACGCTATCTTAGAAGAACTTTTCGCTCTCGGGACTGTGGCAATAGCTGGTGCCGTCGAAGCAATGGGTACAGACCTTGCACTTAGGCATACCGATGGCTTCAATGAGATCCTCAAGCTTGGCAAACTTCAATGTGCTCAGCCCTAAACGACGGGCAATCTCGGCAACCATACGCTCATATTCCGGAGAACCTGTCTTAGCATACTTTTCGAGATTAGCCTTGTCATCGCCCTCAAAGTCACGGATAATCTGCCGGGTAATCAGTTCCATATCTGTCTTCGACGATGTGAAGCCGATAAACGGACAGCCGTAGACCAGCGGCGGACAGGAAATACGGCAATGAACCTCCTTGGCACCGTACTCGAAGAAGGTGCGCACATTATCACGCAACTGCGTGCCGCGAACGATAGAGTCGTCGCAGAATACGACGCGACGATCCTTGAGCAAGGCTCCATTGGGAATGAGTTTCATCTTGGCCACGAGATTACGACGGCTCTGGTTGCCTGGTGTAAACGAGCGGGGCCACGTGGGCGTATATTTCAGTACGGCACGCTCATACGGTACGCCCTTTCCTTCAGCATAACCCAAGGCCATACCGACACCTGAGTCAGGCACGCCACAGACGCAGTCAACCTCAGTCTTGTCGGACTCGCCCATCATGCGACCGTTCTTTTCGCGGACAGCTTCCACGTTAATGCCCTCATAGTCGCTGGCGGGGAATCCGTAGTAAACCCAGAGGAATGAGCAGATCTGTTCGCGCTCAAAAGCGGGCTGCATCACCTCGAAACCGTCACAATGCAAGCGGACAATCTCACCGGGACCGAGGTCGCGCACCACCTTATAGTCTAAGTTCGGGAAGCTGGACGTCTCGCTGCTGACAGCGTAAGCGCCTTCCTTGCGGCCAATGACTATCGGCGTTCGGCCCAGGAAATCACGAGCAGCAATGATGCCGTCTTCGGTCAGAATCAGCATCGAGCAGGAACCGTCAATCTTACGATAGACATTGTTGATGCCTTCAACGAAGGTGTTACCCATGTTGATGAGCAAAGCCACCAGTTCTGTCTGGTTGATGTTGTTGGCCGACATCTCGCTGAAATGCATGCGCTGAGCCAGCAGTTCGTCGGCTATCTCACGCTGATTGTTGATCTTGGCAACTGTCACCACAGCGTAGCGCCCCAAGTGCGAGTTGACAATGATGGGCTGCGGGTCGGTATCGCTGATGACACCTAAGCCCTGCTGTCCGTGAAACGAGTCGAGTTCATCCTCGAAACGCGAACGGAAATAGTCGCGCTCTAACGAGTGGATGCTACGGTTGAATCCCCGTTCAGGGTCAAACGTCACAAGACCGGCACGCTTTGTTCCTAAATGTGAATTGTAGTCTGTGCCGTAAAACAGGTCGTTCACACACTCTTTGTCGGCAATACAGCCAAAGAAACCTCCCATACCTTTTCTCCTACATAAAATAATAGAGGAACGAAGCGATACCCTCAAGCGCGGGTTTGCGCTGTCCCTCAATCTCAATCTTGAAATCTATCTCTGCCTTGCAGATGCCACGCAGATTCTGGATATTGTGCAGCTTCGTCACCAAACGTATGCGAGACCCAGTAATGACTGGCTGCCCGAACCGCATCTTGTCCATACCGTAGTTGACCAGCATCTTGATGTTGTTCACCTCGATAATCTGGTCCCACATATAAGGCAGGAGCGACAATGTCAGGTAGCCGTGAGCAATGGTCGATTTGTACTGACTCTCCTCTTTGGCACGCTCTACGTCGACGTGAATCCACTGATGGTCAAGGGTTGCGTCGGCAAAGAGGTTGATGCGGTCTTGGTCTACTTGCAGCCACTCTGAGGCTCCGAGTTCCTCGCCCAAATGGGCTGCAAATTCTTCATAGCTGTTAATAATCAGTTTTCCCATATCTGTTTAATCGTTACGTTTGTCTATAAACTTCCAATCTTTATACTGACTCCGGGGGAACACGAACACGTCATCTGTGATGCCGCCCGACTTGAAGTTAGTGACTGACACCGTCGTCCA
>JAEEGL011257713.1_pt1 | contig 10573 bp, 9 predicted proteins | sample 9134231 | NCBI WGS metagenome assembly JAEEGL01 (sample SAMN16246548, study PRJNA631951) | gut metagenome | biome: gut microbiome; feature: rumen; material: fiber-attached | host: Bos | place: Iran: Karaj | collected 2018-10
AAGCAGGATACATTTCCTTGTATTCCCTGCTCGTGATCGGAACCACTTTTGTCGCGATGTTTTTAAGCCTAAAGATCTCTTTGGTGAAATCCGCCCAGCTGCACTGTCCCTCGCAGGTGCCGTGGAACAGCCCGTAGTTTTCGGTGGGAAGCAGGTATGCGATGGCTTCTGCGAGCGCATCCGCGCTGGTCGGCGAACCGATCTGATCGTTTACGACCATGATCTCATCCCGTTCTTTGGAAAGACGCAGCATCGTCCTGACGAAATTCTTGCCGTCTCCGTACAGCCATGCCGTACGGATGATGAAATATCTGTCGGCAAACTGCCTGACGAATTCCTCGCCCGCAAGCTTCGTTCTGCCGTAAGCGCTTCTCGGACCGGTCGGATCAAATTCCGTAAGCGGTTCGGGTGAAGTTCCCGGAAAAACATAATCCGTTGAGATATGAACAAGCTTTGCGCCGCATTCTCTTGCTGCGATGCTCAAGTTTCTGGGGCCGATCGCATTGATCTTATAGGCCGCATCCGTTTGCGTCTCACAGCCGTCCACGTTGGTTAAGGCCGCGCAGTTGATCAACGCGTAAGGCTTGACCTCGCGCACGGTCTGCATCACACTGTCAAGATCCGTGATATCAAGATCCCTGACGCCTTCCACGCCGTAGTCCGTATGAAAAGTCTCGTATACGGGATCGTTTTCATAAAGTTTGTCGATCGATCGTCCCAGCTGCCCGTTGCAGCCTGTGATCAGAAGCTTTTTCTTCATCGTCATCCTCGTTTCCTTTTTGCAGATAACCACAAAATATAGTATACTGAATACGATTTTTTTGCAATATGATTTGTCACCGGCCGCAAGCGGAAACATTCCATGATATTACTGTTTCGACTATCGGTCGGTATTGTTAGGGGGTAACGATGAACGTCAAAACTCTGCTGAAAGAACATCCCGCTGTTTGCCTTGCCGCCGGCCTTTCCCTGATCCACTGGGCGGTCACGTTTTTTACCGACCGCCTGATCTTTGAAGTGTCTCCGTCAGACAATCTCTTTGATTATTCGGTCTGCAAAGTGCTTGCGCTGATCGCACTCTATGCTTTTTATTACGGCATCGCTTCCCTGGTCTTTCGGAAGAACAGGCCCCTGAAAGAGATCCTGCTTGCAGCGCTCATTTATCTTCCGGTCATGGCCGTCGTCTGCTTCATCAAGCTGCCGCAGGGGTATTTAAGCAATGATGAGACCCTCATCGTTTCTTCCGCTCTCCATCTTGAGCACTATACCTGGTTCTATTATCTGACCACGTATTTCTATATCGTCAGTTTCATGCTCATCCCGGCCTACCTTGGGCCCATCTTCATCAAGCTTCTGATCGAGTTTCTTGTGGTCGGTTATACGGTCTGCAGGATCAAAGGCACGTTTGGCAGGCCCTGGGGCTATTTTGGATACCTGCTGTTTTTGCTCTATCCCGTGATCGCATACACGACCAGCGCGCACCGACTGCCGGTCTATTTCCTGCTTTACCTGTTTTTGTTTACGACACTTTTGTTTGACGGCATTGAAAAGAAGGAACCCTCCCGTCTGAAAACGGTCTGCCTGCTTCTGCTTGGCGCATTGCTTACGCAGTGGCGGACGGAAGGGATCTATCTGCTCCTGCTCGTTCCGGTCCTGATGCTGTTTGTCTATCCCACCCTTCGAAAGAAGAAAGCATTGATCACTTTGATCCTTCTGAGCGGTCTGATCCAGTACCTTGTCTCCGTTCCGCAGAACGGGATCGTTGCCAGAGAAATGGGCGCCGCCGCGGACGACCGTATGAAACCGTTCTATGCCTATACGATCACCAACATGTTCCGCAACGGCCTGGATCCCGAAAAAAATGCCGACGATCTTGCGATCGTCGACAAATATCTGTCTCTTGAAAAAATCGATGCCATCAACGCCTATTACGGCGATATCAACTATGAAGATGTTCTGATCCTTTATGACAATGATTTTGCCGGTGTCAGGGAAGAAGCCACGGTGACCGACTTCTTTAACTATGCAAATGCCCTGAAGCGGATCTTTAAGAACAATCCGGGAACCTTCTTAAGGACCAGGATCGGCGCTTTTTGCTATGCGGCGCTCCCTTATAAGATCGAGACCGGAAGCGGGCTCATATCTCTTGGCATCAGCGTCGTAAAGAGCCTGTCCTATAACCTGTTCATTCCGCTTGGGATCGTGCTGATCCTATGCGTATATTCCCTTTTCCAGAAACGTTTTTACTCGTTCTTTGCGACCGCCGGGATCCTCGCGCACTGGTTCATCGTTTTTATCCTTGCGCCGGCATCCTACTTTAAATACTACTTCCCGGTGTATATCATGGCTTATTTCTATCTGCTGCTCCTCATCCTGCAGCTTCCATACAACAGAAAGCATGATGAGAAAGTGCAGATCCTCTGCTGATCGCCGCAGCCGGTTTATTTGATCAGTTCCAGCCGGTTGATCGCAGAGAAGATCGCCCTGGCGGAAGCTCTCGTGATGTTGGAACTCACGCCGACGCCGTAGGTCACCTGTCCGTCGTCTGCGGCAAGCAGATGGATATATGCGGCAGCCTGCGCGTTCGCGCCGCCCTGCAGGGCATGTTCCTCGTAATCAAGCACTTTTACGTTCAAGTCCAGAGACTCTCTCAACCCTCTTAAGATCGCATCGATCGGGCCGTTTCCGACCGCTTCAAACTGATTCTCCACACCGTTAAGCGTATAGGTCAGGTCTACCTTTGTATCGAATGCGCTGTCGACGGTATCGTTCAGGTCGTTCACATGCAGCTTTCTGAAATGCAGAGGCTCTTTGCGGTCAATATAGCTGTCTTTAAAGGCCTGCATGATCTCTTCGGGAGAAACCTCACCCTGCTTTTCGCTCTTTTCCTGAATGACTTTTGCAAATTCCTTGTGCATGCCCTTCGGAAGTTTGAACCCGAAGTAGGTATCCATGATATAGGCAACGCCGCCTTTTCCGGACTGGGAATTGATCCTGACGATCGGCTCGTATTCCCTGCCGATGTCCGCGGGATCAATGGGCAGATAAGGCACCTGCCAGATCTCCTGTCCCCGTTCCTTCATGGCGTGCACGCCCTTGTTGATCGCATCCTGATGGGAACCGGAGAACGCCGTAAAGACGAGTTTTCCTGCATAAGGATGTCTCTCATCGATCGTCATCTTGCAGCAGCGCTCATATACGTCAATGATCTCTTTGATCTGTTCGAGTTCCAGTTTGGGATCGATCCCCTGTGAAAACATGTTGTAGGCGATGTTTAAGATATCGACATTCCCGGTACGTTCGCCGTTACCGAACAGCGTGCCTTCCACGCGGTCCGCGCCCGCAAGCAGCGCAAGTTCCGTCGCCGCAACGCCCGTCCCCCTGTCGTTATGCGGATGCACGCTTAAGATGATGCTTTCCCTGTCTTTGAAATGCTTGTTCATCCACTCGATCTGGTCGGCATAGACATTGGGCGTGTTCATTTCCACCGTGGCCGGCAGATTGAAGATGATCGGATTGTCTTTCGTTGCGCCCCAGGCTTCCTGCACGGCCGTGCAGATCTCAAGCGCAAATTCCATTTCCGTTCCCGTAAAGCTTTCCGGGGAATATTCGAGCATGATCTTTCCGGGGAAGTTCTTCGCGCGTTCCTTGACCATGTGCGTCGCATCCACGGCGATCTTGATGATCTCCTCTTTATTCTTGTGGAAGACCACATCCCTCTGCAGCACAGAGGTGGAATTGTAGATGTGGAAGATCACGTTCTCGATCCCCTCGATCGCTTCAAACGTGCGGTCGATGAGTTCCTCCCTGCACTGTGTCAGCACCTGCATCCAGACGCCCTCAGGGATCTTCTTCCTGTCCACCAGCTGCCTTAAGAAATCATATTCGATCTGGGATGCGGCCGGAAAGCCGATCTCGATCTCCTTAAATCCGAGTTTCAGAAGCAGCTCATAAAATTCCATTTTCTCCGAAACGACCATCGGGTCGATCAGGGCCTGGTTCCCGTCGCGAAGATCCACGCTGCACCAGATGGGCGCCTGTGTGATCTCCTTATTCGGCCATTCCCGTTCCGGATAATGTAAAACAGGATTTTTACGATACCGCTTGACATTTAACATTTCTTTCCCTCCGTATTGGATCTTCAGATAAAGATCAAAAAATAAAAAAACTCAAAAAAGGAAGCCGGCTTAACCGGCTTCTCTTACTCACCTAATCCACTTTCGATCGCATCGATCAGTGTTTTCAGGGCTTCTGCCTCATCCTCGCCTTCGCACACAAACTCAACTTCATCTCCACATTTAACACAGGCTCCCAAGACACTTAGGACGCTCTTCGCATTTGCTGTATTGTCACGGAAATTGAAGGTAATCAGGGATTTGAACTGCATGGCTTCTTTGCATAAGATCCCCGCCGGTCTTAAATGCAGACCCGTTGGATTTTTGATCACTACCTTCTGACTTACCATAGATCGTTACCTCCATTATCCATTACATCATACCATTTCCCGCGTGAAAAGCAAGTATTTCATACGGGGAACCTTTTCTTTCTACTCTGCCGGCGCCTGATCCGCTGCGGGGATCAGGATCACCTCCATATAAACCTGTCCGACGGCATTGACTCCGGTCGGAACCGTAAACGTCACCAGCCCGTCATTGGATCCCTGATGCACACCTTCCTGCTGATCGTCCGCATCCGTGATCCTCGGAGAAAGAGCGGCGGCATCGATCGTGCCACGGATCTGGTTCGGATCCGCCTGCACAAGCGCCGTGGCGATCCCCTGGATCTCAATGCGCTTTGTCGGCCCGATGTCAACGAGCTGCGCCGTATAACCGGCGGGAACATTGATGACGGAAATATTCGTGATCGGCACTTCCACCTCGATCGTCATCATCTGTTCTACCTGCACATCCACTTCGATGTTTCCGTCAAAATCAGGATCTCCGAGTTTGATCCCATCCGGCAGATAAGAGGAGATATTGACGATCTGTGTGATGTCTCCCATCGCGCCTGAAACCGAAACGGCGCTTTCCGGGATCACGATCCTGGTCAGTTCCTGATAGGCGCTGCCTTTTCCTGCCACAAGGACTTTGGAAGGCGAACAGGTGACCGTTCCGTTTAATGCATATCCTTCCGCCGGATTTCCGGAGGTGATGGCACTCACTTCCACTTCCTTGGTCTCTAAGATCTGCGCGTCGACATGTACGGTGCTGACCGTGCTTTTTACACGCGGGTCTGTCACGAGGCTGCCGTTTGCATCATAGAGGTGCACGGTGGATGTTGTGGAAACATCCCTGCCAAGGCCCGTCACATCGAGCTCCGCCCTTGCGGAAGTGATGTCATTGACGATGGATTCGGGACCGGATACAGAGAGGATGTTCACATCCGGCTTCACGGTGCCCAGAACACACCCCGCATTCAGTTCGCCGGTCGTCGACACGGTGATCTCGACCTGTTTCCTGCCCATATTTTCGATATATACTTTCAGATTCTTCGTCGTGGAAACAATGCTTTCCAGCCTGTCCGACAGTCTGGTCGAACGGACTTCGATCGGCACCGTGTCCATGATCGATAAGTTCTTGATATCGGCGGTCGCCTTGATATAATCCCTGCTCATCTGATCCAGGATGGACCGCTTTCCTTTGACGATGACCGTAATGGAATCCGAACCGTCAAGGATCTCGTATGTTTTGTTCTGCCTGAGAATGGCGTCATCATTGATCACCTCAACGGGAACGCCGGAAAACCTTTTTTCCACAACCGGATCGTCCACGTTCACAACAACGAGCCAGACGATCATCGCAGTCAGCAGCGCCAGGATTTTCAGGCCGATATTATCTGTCAGAAGTTTTTTCATGCTTCGGCCTTCCTTTCCGGAAGAAGAATTTCTTTTCTTCCACCACTTTATTCTGCAGCTGCGAGAGTTTCTCCCTCAGAAATCCCATATCCACGTTGGGATAAAGAACACCGCTCTGTGCGATCGAGACACGGCCCGTTTCCTCGGAAACGATGATCGTTAAGGAATCTGTCATTTCAGAGATCCCGACGCCTGCCCTGTGCCTGGTCCCAAGATCCTTGGACAGTTCCATATTGTCGGAAAGCGGCAGATAGCAGGTTGCGGAAACGATCCTGTTTTCCCGGACGATCACTGCCCCGTCATGCAGCGGAGTGTTGTGTTCAAAGATATTGATCAGCAATGCGCTTGATAACACGGAATCGATCCGGATCCCGGTCATTTCGTAATCCGTCAGGGAATCCCTGTTTTCGATGACGATCAACGCGCCGGTCTTGGCTCTTCCCATCGCATAACTGGCCTTGATGATCTCCTCGATCGTCTGATCGGAAAAGAGTTCACCGGTGATCCTCGTATTGTCGAGTCTGAACCAGGACGATAAGATATTCTTTCTGCCAAGCTGTTCGAGCGCTCTTCTGAGTTCCGGCTGAAAGACAACGACGAGCGCGGTCACGGCAACGCCGAAGATCCGTTCAATGATCCACAGAATAGTGGTCATATGCAGCAGATTCGCCACGATCACAAATGCCAAAATGACCGCCAGACCCTTCGTCAGCGACCATGCTTTGTTGTTTTTGACCCACACAAACAGATGGTACAGCAGGAAGGCGATGATCAGGATCTCAACGCCATCTGTCCACCTGAAATGCGGAATTGACATGCCTGTCAAAAATCTGTCTGAAAATGTGCTGAATCGGTTGAAAATAGCATCCATGCCCGTTCTCACTCGTCCGTATAATACTCTCTTCTCTTACCCGCCGGCTGCTGCGGATTGATCCGGCGGACCTTGTTCTGCGGCGCCTCCATGGTGATCTTGGGGATCGCCTTCACATAGTAATAATAATCATCATCCTCGAACTGCACATATTCAGTCCGCGAATAGTCCAGGTTATGGATAAAGAACTGCAGGACGAACACGAGTCCCGCCGAAATGATCGTCCCGAAGATCACGCCGATCACACTGACATCGGCATCCATGGTCATCGATCCGATCAGAAGGATCATGATATTGATCACAGACCCAAAGCCGAGCGCGATATACCAGGAATAATTGACTTTCAGTCTGCGGATCAGATAGACAACAACTGCGGTGATGCAGAACGTGACCGCAAACAGGATCATGGTCTTGTTCTTCAGCAGCATGTCGATCACGAGTTTGAAACTCGAAAGCGCCTTATCCACGCCCTCTGCGCCGGTCATCTGCTCCGAACTTGCCTTCACGTTGTGGATGATGTAGTACGCGATCGTACCGCACGCAACGGAAATACAGGAAAGCGGACCGCCCACAAAGCCGATGGCAAGAGGCACCAGATACGGGATCTTCAGCGCAAAGCACAAGGGCATCAGAAGCACCGCAATGGCTTCTTTGGGGGTGAAGCGGAAATACAGCACGAACAGGATCAGAAATACAAGCCCGACCACGGCCGCCGCGGGCATGGACAGAGCGTACATATGCAGCACGATCACAAACGCTGCCAGAATGATCCCCACATTGATGGGTAAAAAAGAGCAGAGCAGCGCGATGATCAGCACGATCGCCGGATTCTTCAACCTGCTCATGTAACCGATATTGGCATTGATGGCGATCAGGGATGCCAGCATCACCAGAAACTTCAGCACCGGTGTGATGTAGATCTCAAACCGGGCATAGAATTTTATGATCTGCTCTTTGATTACCAGTAAATTTGTCATGAAACATCCTCACTTGCACATATACGTGCAAACGCGCCGCAAAAATTAACGGCGCCGCTCGTTTTCTTCTTCGTATATCTGATGCAGTTGTTTCAACTGCTGCTGGTATGCGCGGATCCGCCGCTTCGAACGGCTGAACCGGAACGCATACACAAAATACGAGATCACCAGATAGATCAGAAGTACAATAAAATATCTGGTCAGCCAGTCTTTTGCAAAGGCCATCAGGTCCATTTTGTAAAAATCGGCCAGAAAACTCTCGAGATTATACAGCAAATACAGGGCGACGACCACGGCAAAGGCGATCGTTCCGTAGATCGCGGACATCACCACCTGAAAACAGATATAATCACCTCTGAAATATCCGTTCACGGCAATGTCCCTCTTGCCTTCCACCTCATCAAACGAAGCCATCCGGGTCATCAGCCTGATCTTTTCGTTATTTAACATAGATCTGTCCCATCAAAAAGTTACGTTTAGCGGTTGTCCAGGAAACGCATCCTCGGATTCTCTTTGGTGTTCTTTCTCTGTACCTGAGGAGCAGCCTGCTGTCTGCCTGCACCTGCCAGGGAACGCATCGTATCCTGTTTGCACTTGTCGCAGTAACGTCCCGTATGAATCGGCGCACCGCAGATCTCACACTGCATCACGATCGCGGAATCATCGGAAAATACCAGACGCTCTTCTCTGACCCACTGTCTGATCTGGCTTTCCTCCACATCACATTCCTCAGCGACCGTTTTGATCGTCGTATCCTTGTTGTTCTGGATATATTCCTTTACCGTCTGGAATTTCTTTTCCATTTCATCACGGCAGGAAGGGCAGAGCGGTACTCCCGCGATATAGTTGAAAACTCTGCCGCATTTTCTACAGTTTCGTGCGTTCATCGTGTATCCTCCTACGTATTTCTTCCTATGCTCAGCGTCAGCGCATATACCCGGGAAACCCCGGCACCCTTTAAACAGGCGGCCGCCGCGTCTATTGTCGCGCCGGTCGTGTATATGTCATCGACCAAAAGAGCCGTATCTAATTTTACATCATTTTCGCTTGTTTTAAAAGCCTTTTTCAAATTATTTTCCCGCGCGGAAAGGTTCAGTTCTTTCTGTCTTTTCGTATCCGCCCGCCGGATCAGAACATCCGTTTTGACAGGGACATTTACAAGCGCGGAAAGCTTTCCCGCGATCAGTTCCGCCTGGTTGTATCCTCTTTTCTTCAGGCGGTTTGGATGCAGCGGAATGGGAATGAGCGCATCCGGTCTTACCGAACGGATCCAGTCTCCCAGTTCTTCGGAAAGGGCTTTCGCATAGTAAGCGGCATATTCCTTCCTGCCGTCGTACTTAAACCGGTAAATGCTCTTTTTCATCGCATCATCATACAGAAAAAGCGCACGGCAGCTTTCGAACCGGTGCGCGTGATCTGTGCAGTCTTTGCAGAACACGTCCCGTTCTTCAGACAGTTCTTTTCCGCATTTCATACACCGCGGGTCCCGGATCTTATGAAGGCTTTCCGCACAGGTTTTGCAGACCCCGGATTCCCGGTAAGTAAGCGGCCTGTCGCAGACAACACAGCGCGGCGGGAAGAACAGATCGAGCAGCGTCATCCTTTATTCCTCCCCATACGATCTTCTGATCATCTCATCGAGACAGGTATAGCGTTTCTGCTCATCCGTGTTATGGATCATATCCGTAACGACCTTCGCGCTTCCGAGGATCGTCACGCACTTTTTCGCCCTGGTCACCCCGGTATACAACAGGTTCCTGTTAAAGAGCATCCTTGGGCCTCCAAGCAGCGGCATGATCACTGCCGGATACTCGCTTCCCTGCGATTTGTGGATCGTCACGGCATAGGCCAGCTCCAGCTCATCCAGCATTGAAAACGGATAGGTCACGCTCTTTTTGTCCTCATATTCGACCTTCATCCATTCCATGTACGGATCGATCTCCCTGACTGTGCCGATATCCCCGTTGAAAACACCCGTTCCGGTGTCGACGGCGATCCCGTAGCGGTCCGTGATCTCCCATTCGAGCCGGTAATTGTTCTTGATCTGCATGACCTTGTCGCCTTCCCGAAACAGCGTGCCGCCGGATTCTTTTTCCGCTTTATCGGGGCTTTCCGGGTTTAAGTATTTCTGCAGGATGGGATTCAGGCTCTCGATCCCCAAAGGCCCCTTCCGCATCGGCGTCAGCACCTGGATCTCCTGCGGTCCGGCATCGACGTAACCCGGGAGTTTTTCTTTGATCAGCAGGATCATGTGCTTTAAGATCACATCGATATTGTCCCTGCTCAAGAAGAAAAAGTCCTTGCTCTTGTTGTCCAGCGCGATCTCTTTTCCCTCGTTGATCTTATGCGCGTTGAGCACGATATCGCTCTGCCCGGCCTGTCTGAAGATCCGCTTCAGTTCCACGACGCGGAAGCAGGCGGATGCGATCAGATCCTTAAGGACCGTCCCCGGTCCGACACTCGGCAGCTGGTTGGTGTCCCCGACCATGATCAGCCTCGTTCCCGGAATCAGTGCCTTTAACAGTGCATAGAACAGCGGCAGATCCACCATCGACATTTCGTCAACGATCACCACATCCGCTTCAAGAGGATCGTCCTCGTTCTTTTCATATCTCTGTCCGTCCTCTCCCACAGGTGTCAGCCGCAGGATGCGCTGGACGGTCGCCGCATCATATCCGGTCGCCTCGCTCATGCGCTTGGCCGCCCTTCCGGTCGGTGCAGCCAGATAAAAATCAAGGCCCTCCGCTTCAAAGAACCGGATCATCAGATTGATCGTCGTCGTTTTTCCGGTGCCCGGTCCGCCCGTCATGATCAGCACGCCGTGCCTGACGGCATCCACCACCGCGCGGATCTGGAGGTCATCGGGTTCGA
>JAEEGL011444606.1_pt1 | contig 10573 bp, 16 predicted proteins | sample 9134231 | NCBI WGS metagenome assembly JAEEGL01 (sample SAMN16246548, study PRJNA631951) | gut metagenome | biome: gut microbiome; feature: rumen; material: fiber-attached | host: Bos | place: Iran: Karaj | collected 2018-10
GCCAATAACGCTCTGGAATATGATCCGGAGTCATTAAGAAAAGCCCTGCTCAAAACCGCTGAAGGGCTGGAGAAGAGCAGTAAGTGAAACAATTATGGGGGTATAAGAACATGAATAATTCATTTGGGAAAAGTAAGAGTGCCATCATTACCCTGATTGGCATCGTGGTGATGACAATATTGATCATCATGAAACTGTTCCAGCCGGAATCACTGTTTTCCGGTTATGCAATGCTGTTTGGGATTGCCTGCTTCTTCATTGTCGAAGCGGTAGACAAGACACCTGATGAACAGTCCGGAGTACGCTTTAAATCGATCATCAGTGATCTCAAGAAGCCTCAGGTCCTTTTATGGGTCCTCTTACCGATTGGTCTGACAATTGCTGAGATCGTGGGCGGCAAACTGTTCTTTGAGACAGCGTTTCGGAAGTACATTGACCACGTCATCGGTAGAACCAGCCTGGAAATGGACTTCAGCAATTTCCTGAACTGGATCCTGGTCAGTGCGGTTACCGTTGTGGGTGAGGAGATCGCCTTCCGCGGCTTCCTGTTTGGTAAGAGCAGTAAGGTATTACCCAAGTGGGTCTGCTTCTTACTTTCGGCAGCTCTGTTTGCCCTGGGTCACATGGCAAGTGGCAATTCAGTAATCGTCTTCTATGATCTGGCCCTGATCTTCCTTGATGCCATCATGTATGCTCTGGCCTACCAATATTCAGGCAACTGCATCATCAGCTATATTCCTCATTGTCTGAACAACATCCTCGGATTATTCCTGATTAGATGGCTGTTTATGTAGGTTTAGAATTATCAGTTAATTGCATGATGAATGCCCGGCTTGCCGGGCATTTTTACTTGATGACACTTATTCCTTCTACTGATTCCATACGGATCAGTTTCCTGATGGTTCCCTTCTTAGAAGACACCTGGATCAGCAGCCATTCATTATCGCTGTCCAGCACAGTGATCGAACCGGAAGGAGAGTTACCGTAGTTGAAGATGTCTACATCTTCATGGTCTTCCTTGAGGTCAATTCTGACCTGCTGGCCAATGTAGGACTTAGTTGCCTGGACTAAGGCAGAGCGGTCCTGGTGATATGAGGTACCCTTCATTCTGGTCAGTTCTCTTTCCAAATCACTCAGTCTTTTCTCCAGTGAGGAGACCTGCAGCCAGGCTAGAAAGCCAAAGAAGCCAAATACATAAGCTACTATTTCCATCTAGTCTTCCTCCCTGATCACCATGGAAAGAACGGAGGATACCGGAATGAGCTTTTCAATCTTTCCCTTTTTGGTGGTGGCTTCCACCTTCATCCAGTTGCCTTCGAAGTCGATGATGATGCAGTCGGTGTTAAACAGATCCAGATCAGCTTCCCCATCAAAGAAACTGAGCCTTACCGTTTTACCCTGAGCTTCCTTCAAAAGCCGGCTGATGCCGGAAGAGACAACGGTTTCCTCTTCACTGATACCATCCTTAAGCAGGTAATCGCAGCTGACCCCCAAAATTGAGGCAATGTCTGAAATCTTATCAATGTCCGGTAATACCGTCCCCGCTTCCCAGCGGCTGACAGTCTGTCTGGTAACGTTCAGTTCTTCTGCCAGAGTGATCTGAGTCATGCCCAGATCCTTTCTTTTTCTGGCGATCTTATTTCCCATTTGATTCATATTCATAAGCTCCTTTCGTCTTACAGCTAGATTTTACAATCCGTTTATCGGGCCAGACAAGAAATTCTCCTGTGCAAAATGTAACATCTAGGTTTACATTTCATTGCTCAAACGAATAAAAACATATTGTAAAAACCGAAATTATGTAAATGGGAAACCAAATGATTGATTGCCATAGCAATTTGTCATGTTAATGGCTTTTAGTACTTGTTAAGAGTACAAAACCAGATTGTTAAAATGCTGATTAGCGATATTAATCCTCGAAATTGCGATGATAAACTTCATTAACCGCTTCCGCAAACAGTGAACGCGACTTCTTATCCGTATTATCGTTATTTCTTTTCTTTTCCAGATACAACTCATTCAATTCATTTCTAATGTCGGGGTACTTGTTGATCTCGTCAAACTTTTCAAAGACCCTGTTGCAGTCTTTTGGCTGGTATTCCCAGTAATAGGAATTCTGTTTCTTGTTACGTCTAATGTACTTTTGGCGGCCATCCGGGAAATTTCTGACTATGGCAAAGTCACAACTGTAGATGATCTTGCTGAACATCATGTCCTTAACTTTTATGGTAAAGACTCTGGTGTTGTCTTCACAATTATCAAAACAATAAGGCCATATATGTCTGTTAAACGCGTTCATGAGAATGTGCTTGATTTCCTTTTCCGTGTATTCTTCTATATCAACATTGGGGAAGATATCCACATCAAAGTCATATCCTCTGTTGCCGCCTTTGATTCTGGTGACCATATTTCTGCTGGAACTTCCAACGAAAGCGAAATTAAAGGTAAACTTATCGTGGACCTCATCCTGGACAAGGCGGATGAGATCAATAAGCTTATTTTTGATTGGTTGGTATTCTTTCTTTTTCACATATTCATAATCATACATAAACAGTTCCTCCATCATATGATCCCAAGCCGTCCATTTAATGTTATTAAATCGTTATATTTTATATTCATACAAAGACCGTGTCAATAAAGAATATAAGTATAATGAAGAACTTAAGGAAAAGGGATTAATTGATTTTAATGACCAGAATAATCTGGCGCTTCAATATCTGAAAGAAGACTCGGAGTTACTAGAGCAATAGTCGTTTTATAGAAACCAGCAAGGAACTTTTCTAGTCTTTCCAGCATGTTTTTGTTTGTTTGGGTAAGGGTCAGCCTACCGGAAGCGGTCATTAAGTATTTCCAATAACTATGGAACTGTAAATTACTGCTTTTCTCAAGTGAAACAAAAACAGCCTTAAGGCATTAAAATGTTTCAAATGGGAAAAACAGGTATAATGGAAACATAAAAACCTTCAAAGAGGTGAAAGAGCATAGATGAAACTGTATCATACCGGAAGGATTGAGATCAGAGAACCCGATGTTCATCATGGCCGCAGGAATGCGGACTTTGGGCCGGGCTTTTATCTGACTCCCGATCTTGACTTTGCCATGCGTTGGGTCAAGGCGGAATCGATCATCAATGAATATGAACTTGATGAAACCGGACTGACCATTTACCGCTTTCAGCGTAATGAAGAGTGGTTTCACTACATCTTCAATAACCGCAATTATCAGGATGGCTTGGACGCGGATGTCATCATCGGCCCGATTGCCAATGATATCATCTTTGAAACCTACGGCATCATCTCCAGCGGTTATCTGAAGACGGAAGATGCCATGAAGCTGTTACTGATCGGCCCTGAGTTCACTCAGGTAGCCATCAAGAGTGAAAAGGCCATCAGCCAGTTACGCTGGCTGGGCTCGCAGAAGGTGGACCGATTGGATGCTTCCCAGCGCCAAAGCGAGCGGGAAGCCTATTCCCGAGAACTGGAAAAGGTTCTTCAAACCATCAACATTGATGATTGATGGATTATTGGGGAATGATCATGCCGGCAGGTACACTGCCGGTTTTGCCGATTTGGGCTTAGAGATAAGGGCTGAGAGATAGTATAATTAAGTCAAAGAGAGATCAACAATGAAGGAGAGGTCTGGCTATGATATTGATTATTGAAGGAATGGCGATGTGTCTGATCGAACTGCTGGTCTGTGTCATCGGCATAGCCAATGACGGTCCGGTAGGATTGGTAACCTTTTATGAGGAAGATGTCAAAGAAAGAGTCGTAGAGCTGGGCCTGACCAACAGGGAAAAAATCAGAAAAAGCACGATCATTTCCGGTATAGCCGTATTCATACCGGTACTGATACTTATTCCCGGCATGGTCTATGGCCTTAATGGAGCTTCCGGCTTCAGGGAAGGCTATCAGCAGATGCTGGTGATTGGTTCGATCTACGGCTTGTTTGACCGCATCTTCATTGACTGGTACTGGGTCGGTAAGACCAATGCCTGGAACATACCCGGCACGGAAGATCTGAAACCCTACATTCCCCCCAAGACCCTTATGACAAAGTGGATTGGTACGGTTGTCATTCACCCGTCGTTCTATGCCTTATTGGCCTGGGTAATGACTTTATTGGGAAGATAATGGATTTGTTGGAAAAAGAAAGAAAACTGAAGGAGAGGATTATGAGTAAGGTGTTACTGATCAACGGAAGTCCAAACGTCAATGGCTGCGTCGCTACGGCTTTGAAGGAAATGATCAAGGTCTTTGAACAGGAAGGTGTACAGACGGAGATGATCACCGTCGGCAACAAGAACATCCGCGGCTGCATTGGATGCGATAAGTGCAATGAGACCGGCAAGTGCGTCTTTGACGATCTGGTCAATGAAGTCGCTCCTAAGTTTGAAGCGGCTGACGGCTTAGTCATTGGCAGTCCGGTCTACTACGGCTCACCTAACGGTACCCTGATTTCCTTCCTTGACCGACTGTTTTACAGCACGCCGTTCAAGAAGCACTTCAAGGTCGGTGCCGCGGTAGTATCCTGCCGCCGGGGCGGCAATTCAGCCAGCTTTGACGTACTGAACAAGTATTTCACCATCTCCAGCATGCCGGTGGCCTCAGCCAACTACTGGAATCAGGTCCATGGCTTTACGGCCGAAGACGTAATGAAGGACCTGGAGGGTTTACAGACCATGCGCAACTTGGCCCGCAACATGGCCTTCATGATCAAGGCGATTGGCGATGCCAGGGAGAAATACGGTTTGCCGGTACTGGAACGGGGCGCCTTCACCAGCTTCCCGGATGGCAAGTAATAATGGATTATATCCATCACTATGATTCGCCGCTCGGCGGCATTACCATGGCCAGCGATGGCCAGGCTTTGATTGGCTTATGGTTTGACGGGCAGCAGTATTTCGCTGATACCCTCTCTGGAGAATATCAGGAAAAGGACCTTGCGGTATTTGAAGAGACGGCCAGATGGCTGGACATCTATTTCAGTGGAAAAGACCCCGGCTTTACCCCGCCGCTGGAGCTAAGAACAACGCCGTTTCGTAGCCAAGTCTGGAAGATTTTACTGACGATCCCCTATGGTAAGACCATGACCTATGGTCAGATCGCTCAAAGGCTGGCCCAGCAAAAGGGCCGGGAAAGAATGTCAGCCCAGGCAGTCGGCCAGGCCGTTGGTCATAATTCCATTTCCCTGATCATCCCCTGTCACCGGGTCATCGGGGCTGACGGCAGTCTTACTGGCTATGCCGGGGGAATCAGCAAGAAGGAAAAACTGCTGGCTCTGGAACAGTATGGAACTGGTAAAGAACTCTCAGGGGTTGACAGATAAACTATAATGCAGGTAGAAGTATCTGCATTTTCTGAAGGGAGGATCAGCGATGGATCAGAAACAGCGTCTTGAATATCTGACAGCGGCTTTCATAGCCGACTCTAAATCCTATAAGCACCTGAAGGTCGGAAATGATGAAGAAGAAAACCGCCGGCTGCTGCGCTCATTGATGAACATACGGATGCCCGGGGAAATGGATGAAAAGACCATGGAGATCCAGGATGAATACCTGCAGGAACGAAACCGGCAAAACGGCATTGTCAGCCTTCAGGACATCCCAACCATCGCCCAGCAGGGCAGTAAGGGTGAATTTGCTGAATGTATTTCTCTGTGGCAGGGAGACATCACCAGGCTTAGGGTTGATGCCATTGTCAACGCGGCCAATGAGCAGATGCTGGGCTGTTTTGTACCGATGCACTCCTGCATCGATAACTGCATCCATACTTACGCCGGTATCCAGTTACGAGCGGAGTGCGAGAGCAACATGAAAAAGTTGCGCCAGCTTTACGGTGAAGATTACCGCCAGCCAACCGCACTGCCGATGCTGACGTCAGGTTATAACCTTCCGGCCAGTCACGTCATCCATGTCGTCGGGCCGATCGTTGAGGACCGGCTGACACCACAGCTGGAAGAGCAGCTGGCAGAATGTTATGTCAATGTATTGGACATGTGCCGGCAGAACGGTCTTAAGAGCGTTGCCTTCTGCTGCATATCTACCGGGGTATTCCGTTTTCCAGCTGAAAAGGCAGCTGAGATTGCTGTTGAAACGGTCAGAAGCTGGCTGAAACAGAATCACGATGTCATGGAGAGAGTAATCTTCAATGTCTTTAAGGATTCCGACAGGAGGTATTATGAACAACAACTATTCCAATAATGGTTATCTCTATACTATCAATCAGGCCATCCGGACGGTCCGGGGCTTTCATGGCGGTCTGGTGCGTTCTTCCTTAAACCGGGAAGAATCAATGAGCCGGCTGGCTCAGGCACTTTCTCAGGCTGATGGCATTCTGATTGGGGCCGGAGCCGGACTTTCCACCTCGGCTGGCTTTACCTACAGCGGTGAGCGCTTTGAACGGTACTTTGCTGATTTTGCCCAGTGTTACGGCTTCAGCGACATGTATTCCGGGGGTTTTTATCCTTACCCAAGCAAGGAAGAGTTCTGGGCTTACTGGAGCCGCTATATCTACATTAACCGCTACCTCAACCCGCCCAAGCCGGTCTATGAAAAACTGCTGGAACTGGTAAAAGACAAGGATTATTTTGTCATTACTACCAATGTTGACCATTGTTTCCAGAAAGTCGGCTTTGCCAAAGACCGACTGTTTTATACCCAGGGTGACTATGGCCTTTTCCAAAGCACTGATCCCGCTAATCAAAAGACCTATGACAACAGGGAGTGGGTAGAAAAGGCATTGATCGCTCAGGGTTTTGTCCGTAATGAAAAGGGAGAACTGGAATTACCGAAAGAGGGCAAACTGGCCATGCGGATTCCCAGTGAACTGATTCCCGTCTGCCCGGATGACGGCCATGAGTTTACCCTTAATCTGCGCTCCGATGATTCCTTTGTAGAAGATGAGGGCTGGCAAAGGGCCAGCCGGAATTATGGCGAATATCTAACCAGCCATCAGGATAAGAAAATGCTTTATCTGGAACTGGGGGTAGGGATGAATACTCCGGTGATCATCAAGTATCCCTTCTGGGCGATGACCTACGAAAACCCGCAGGCCACTTATGGCTGCATAAACTATTCAGAAGCCAGCTGTCCCAGCCAGATCGCTCAACAGGCAATTCTGATCAGTGATGACATTGGGGCAGTTCTGAGCCAGCTAAGGAAACAGATGAAAGACGGAAAGTCTGAATGAATTGAATTATGGAGCCTGTAAGGCAGGCTGTCATCAGGCTTTGATATAATGAAATAGAGAGGTAGAGCTTATGAGTAAGACGGCAATCGTAACCGGCGGCAGTTCCGGTATTGGCTTACAGACAGCCTTAGCGCTGAAGAATGATCACGGCTATGAAGTCTATGTCTTTTCCCGTAAGCCGTTTGAGCATCCGGGTCTTAAGCACATCTGCTGCGATGTAGCCAATGAAGAAGATGTAAACAGAGCGGTCAGTAAAGTGCTGGAAGAAAGCGGTCAGCTGGATCTGGTAATCAACTGCGCCGGCATGGGCATTTCCGGAGCTCTGGAGTTTACCGAGCTGAAAGAGGCCAAGTATCTCTTTGATGTCAACCTCTTTGGTACCGTTAATGTCAACAAAGCTTGCATACCATACCTGCGGGAGAGCAAGGGAAGAATAATAAACATCTCCTCAGTGGCCGGTACCGTGCCGATTCCCTTTCAGAGTTTCTACAGCGCCTCCAAGGCGGCCATCAATTCCTACAGCCTGGCTCTGGCTAATGAACTTAAGCCTTTCGGCATTTCCGTCTGCGCGGTGATGCCGGGCGATACCGCTACCGGTTTTACGGCAGCCAGAAGAAAGAACCAGGAAGGCGACGAACTGTATCAAGGCCGCATTTCCCGCTCAGTCAGCCGGATGGAAAAGGACGAGCAGCAAGGCGCCGACAGCACACTGGCTGGTAAGAGAATCGCTGGCCTGGCGGTAAGAAGAAAACTGCCTTATCTGTACACCATCGGTTTCAGCTATAAGCTGGTAAATCTGTTGATCAAGATCTTACCGGTAAGCTTAAGTCAGAAACTGATATATATGCTTTATGCACGGTAGAAGACAGAATTGATATGATACAATTCAGGTATATACGTAATTGTTTAAATGGGTAAAGATAAAATGAAATTTGAAAAGCTTAACTGGACCAGAGAACCGGCTGATCATGCCATTCAACCTAGCCGCATTGAAATAACCACGACTCCCCATACCGACTTATGGCAGCGCACTTACTACCATTTCCGCAATGACAATGCCCCGGTTCTGCAGATGGAAACTGAGGAGAAGTATTTCTCCTTCATCGTCAAGACCGACTTCTCCGGTGCGCATCAGCGCTTTGACCAGTGCGGCATCGTCATGTATCTTGACAGTGAAAACTGGCTGAAGGCCTCGGTGGAATATGAAAATGAATCCTACCAGCATTTAGGCTCGGTAGTTACCAACCACGGCTATTCTGACTGGGCCACTACAGCCATATCTGCTGAGGTCAGAGAGATGTGGTACCGTTTCAGCCGAAGAGAAGATGACTATTGCGTGGAATGTTCACAAGACGGTAAGCAGTTCAGCCAGATGCGGATCTGCCACATGCTGGAAGGAGCGGGAAAGATCAGCTTTGGCATCTATGCCTGCAGCCCGGAGGATTCAAGCTTTACTGCCATATTTACCGACATGCAGATTACCGAGTGCGCCTGGAAGGCTCATGACGGTCAGCAGCCGGACTAACAAGCAGCCCAATTCCGGCTTAACGGAATGAAAATAAAACAACAAGGAGGCAAAACACATGCTGGAAACACTGAAGAAGCGATTTGAGGAAAACATGAACCGTCACCCTGACCTTCTCTGGTCAACGGTGGAAGAGCGCTTAAAAGAAAAACCCGAGGTTCTGGAAGTCCTGAAGAGGATGGAAGAAAGCGGCGGGGAAGTCGATGTGATCGCTTTACCGCAAGGTAAGCTGATCTATTGTGACTGCGCTAAGGAGACTCCTGCAGGCAGAAGAAGCCTCTGTTATGATGAAGAGGCTTTAAGAAAAAGAGCCAAGAATCCCCCAGCGGGAAGCGCGACAGAGCAGGCCGGTCAGATGGGCGTTAAGCTGCTTGATGAAAAGCTCTATTACTTCCTTCAGCAGCTTGGCGAGTTTGACACCAAGACCTCCAGCTGGATCTTGGCGCCTGAAGAAATCAGAAAACTGGGCGGAGCGCTGTTTTGTGAGCGGCGGTATGGCCGCGTCTTTACCTTCCATAACGGAGCGGATTCCTACTATTCCGTCCGGGGCTGGCGGGGATACATCGAACTATAAATCATTAAGAAAAAGACACATCTTTCATGAAATACGGCGAATCAACTTTTGACATCATCTATCTTTTCTTTGCGGTCATCAGCGCCGTCATCATGCTGGTTAAGGCCAAAAAGAAGATTGGTAAACTGATGGGTCTGGCCACCCTGATATTGGGATTAGGTGACGCCTTTCATCTGGTGCCCCGGGTATTGAACTATTTCGTGGAAGCGGACTTTACCGCGGCCTTAGGCATCGGCAAGCTGGTGACCTCGATCACCATGACCCTGTTTTACGTGCTGGTCTACTATATCTACCTGGGCTATTTCCAGGAAAAGGAAGACAAGAGAGTAACCGGGGCGGTGTGGGCTCTGACTATGGTAAGGATCGTCTTATGCCTGCTGCCCCAAAATGGTTGGAAGGAAAACAGCGCCGACATGACCTGGGGCATCATCCGTAACATCCCCTTCACCCTGTTAGGTCTGTTGATCGTCGTATTGTTCTATCAGAAAAGAAAACAGCCCGGCCGTTTAAAAAGCGTATGGATGTTAGTACTGCTGTCATTTGCCTTCTACATCCCGGTAGCCGTTGGGGCGGGGGAAGTACCGATACTGGGCATGCTGATGCTGCCAAAAACGGTCTGTTACATGTTATTGATCAGGCTGTTCTTACTGGCCGTAGTGAAGGATGAAAATTAAGGAAGAGAAATCTTCCTTTTTATGTTGTAAAATGAATACAGAAGACTTCTATTACATAATCGGAGGTAAGATATGAAGCTCAATAATAAGAATACCTTTATCGTCGGACTGGCGTTTCTGTCCATCTGCGCCTTCTGGCAGATGTATGACAACATCATTCCCTTGATATTGACCAATACCTTCCACATGAACGAAACCTATTCGGGAGCGATCATGGCCGCGGATAACATCCTGGCCCTGTTCATGCTTCCTTTCTTCGGTTCTCTGAGTGATAAGGCCGATACCAAGATCGGCAAGCGCATGCCTTTCATCCTTTTCGGTACCGGCTGCGCCATCATTCTGATGAACATCTTACCGATCCTGGACAATTCCTACTTCAAGGCGGCCGCCCCCTTCAAGCTGGTCTCCTTTGTCATCGTATTAGGGTTATTACTGATCGCCATGGGAACCTACCGCTCCCCGGCGGTAGCCCTGATGCCGGATGTCACTCCCAAGCCCTTACGCTCCAAGGCCAATGCCATCATTAACCTGATGGGCGCCGTGGGCGGCATCATCTATCTGGGCGTGGCGGCTTTGCTTTACCCCAATTCCAAGACCAGCGGTCTGGAGC
>JAEEGL012979251.1_pt1 | contig 10573 bp, 12 predicted proteins | sample 9134231 | NCBI WGS metagenome assembly JAEEGL01 (sample SAMN16246548, study PRJNA631951) | gut metagenome | biome: gut microbiome; feature: rumen; material: fiber-attached | host: Bos | place: Iran: Karaj | collected 2018-10
CCCACCGCCGTCTTTGAATCCTGCTGCGTCTTTGACCATCATCACTATATGGGCGGCATCGCCCTGAACCTGCGCCTCCACCCCAGCGTGCTCTCTAACTCTGAGGGCATGGAAAAGGTGCGGGACATGACCAAGGAATACTTTGAAAACGGCGGCCTGGAGGTGCAGTACAATGTGGTGGACACGGACACCCTGCGGGCGGCCCAGAAGGACCCCGCCAAATACCGGGACCTGGTGGTGCGCATCGCGGGCTACAGCGCCTATTTCGTGGAGCTGGGCACGGATCTGCAGAACGATATCATTTCCAGGAACGAAAACAGGTTTTAAGCGTCTGACGCATCGTACGCCGCATGAGGCGGATTTTGCTCGTTCCCCATCCCCGGGCCGCGGGAAGGCCCATTCGATCATCGGAAGAAGGAAGAAGGATTGACAATGGCCAAAGCCAAACGGCGCATGGGAGATCGGAAGGACGGAACGCTGCTCCGGGATCTGGACTCCATGCATTTCATCGTTCCCCTGCTGTACCCCAACCGCTGCGACAACGAGGCGTTCATCTCCGAACGCATCGATCTGACGAACCTCAACGCCTATCTCGCCCGGAAAAACGAGGGTGATCCCCAGTACCCCCTGAAGCTGTTCTACGTGATCGTGGCGGCGGCGGGCAGGGCCTGCCAGCTGCGGCCAAAGATGAACCGCTTCATCGCCAACAAGAACATGTACCAGCGCAACGAGCTCACCGCCGCCTTCGTGGTGAAAAAGGAATTCAGCGACAACGGGGCCGAGGCCCTGGCCAAGCTGCGCTTCGAGCCCAAGGACACCATGGACAGCATCCGGGGCAAGATCGTGGCCCAGATCCGGGCCGGCCGCAGCGAAAAGGCGGATTCCAGCACGGAAAGCATGGATATGTTCAACCGGATGCCCCGCTTCCTCTCCAAGTTCATCGTTTGGGTCATCACCCGACTGGATATCCACGGATGGGTGCCCGCCTCCCTCATCGAAACGGACCCCTATTACTGCACCATAGTGCTGACGAACCTGGGCTCCATCAAGCTCCACGCGGGCTACCACCACCTGACCAACTGGGGCACCAACTCCCTTTTCGTCGTGGTGGGAGAACGAAAAAAGCGGCCCTTCTTCGACGAAGAAGGGCGCTGTGAGATGCGGGATTCCATCGACCTCGGCCTGCCGGTGGACGAGCGCATCGCCGACGGGTATTATTTTTCCAAGACAGTGCGGCTGATGAAGAAGCTGCTGGAAAACCCGGAGTTGCTGGAACAGACTCTGGACACGGAAGTGGACGTCTGAGCCGCCCGGAGCAGAAAGGATCGATCCCCATGAAAAGAACCGTCGCCCTGCTGCTGGCCCTGCTGCTGGCCCTGTCCCTCTGGGGCTGCGCCAAAAAGCCGGAGCCCTCCCCCTCGCCCGCCCCCACCTACGACTCCGGCAGCCGGGGCGAGACCGTCATCACCGCGCCGCCGGGAGAAGACCCCACCCCGAAGCCCCTGTCCACGCCGGAGCCTGCGGAAACCTTCCGGCCCGCGCCGGAGCCCACGCCGGACGTGACCCCGGAGCCCACGCCGGTGCCGGAAACGACGCCGGAGCCTCAGTATGTGGATCCCGCGGTGCTGGCCTCCGGCAGCTTCCGCAGCGATACGGGCACCGCCCTGAACCTGGTGGCGGACTGGAAGATCGTCACCCTCACGGAGACCGCATGCCGCGTAACCGTCACGCTGTTCCTGGAATCCTACAGCCTGGACGTCGGAGAGCGGAGGGGCAACCTGCTGAGCTTCAACGGGGAAGACTATTATTTCATCACCGATCCCATCGAGATCGGCGACGGTTTCTCCAAGACCCAGATCTTCGTCTGGAGCAAGGAAATCCCCGTGTCGGATCAGAGCTTCACACTTTCGGTGCGGTGGAACCTGCAGGGAAGCTACAGCAAGAAGCAGATGGAATCCATCGAGGTCAGCGGGAGCTACGAACAAGAGCCCTGAACCCCGCAATATCGGATATGGTTATGCCGCGGGCCACCTGACCCGCGGCATTTTTCTATTCTTCCGTGTATTCCTCGATCAGGGCGGATACGTCCCGGGCGAAGCGGCGGAAATCCTCCCGATAGGTGGGCCGGGTGAGCCGGTATTCCGCCGGAGGCCGATCCGGGTCCCGGCGCAGGATGCGCAGGACGCTGCCCCCCTTCTTCCCGCTCAGCGCGCTCGCCGCGGCGCTGCCCACCAGGGCCGTTCCCAGGTCGAACGGCTTGTCTCCGCCGTCGACGAACTCGCAGCCGGCAAGCTCCTCCAAAGGGATGCTCACCGGCGCCGCGCCGGGGCCGCTCAGCACCCAGACGATCCTCTCCTCCGGCTTGACGGCGAAGCGGAACATGGGTCCCTCGCAGTCGATCACCCGGACGCCGGGCGCGTCCAGGCCCAGGGAACGGGCGCTTTGCTTCATTTTGCGTTTGTCCGCATAAACGCTGACCGCCGCCGCAGCGACGACGGCCAGGATGATCACCAGAACGATTTTCATGGGACGCTATTTCACCTTTTCCCGGACTTCCCCGATGCTGAGACCGTTCTCCCTGGCGATCCGGGCCAGATCCTCGTATTCCGCCTTGCGGCGCACCACGCCCCAGCCCTCGGACACCTTGATCCGCACCGGGCCGAAGTCAGTATCCGCCGTCTCCATCCGCCGCCGAAGGGTGCTGCGCGCACAGTGCACCTCCCGCACCCCCAGGGTCGTGGTATGGCGGAACAGGAGGCGGAGCATCTCTTCCCGCTGGGCCAGCCTGCATAGAGTCACCAGCAGCACCCCGGGCCGGTTCTTCTTCATCCCCAGGGCCGCGGTGTACACGTCCAGCGCCCCGGCCTGCCACAGCTGTTCCTGGGCGAAGCCCAGAGCTTCGGGGCTCATATCATCCAGGTTGCAGCGCAGCTCCAGGACCTCGTCGGCCTGTTCCTCCGTGTCGCCCCAGAGGGCCCGGACGCAGTTGGCCGCCTCGAAATCCTTGCTGCCCATGCCGTAACCCGTCTTCTCCAGGGTCATTACCGGCATGGGGCCGAAGCGCTGCGCGAAATGCCGCAGCAGCGCCGCCCCCGTAGGCGTGCACAGCTCGCCCCGGATGCTGCCGCCGTAAACCGGTATCCCCTCCAGCAGCAGCGCCGTGGCGGGAGCGGGCACCGGCACCAGTCCGTGGGCGCAGCGCACCTGCCCGGAGCCCACATGCACCGGCGAGCAAAGCACCTGCTCCGGCTGCAGCATATGCATGGCCAGGCAGACTCCGGCCACGTCCGCCACCGCGTCCATGGCCCCCACCTCATGGAAATGCACCTCCGCGACGGGCACTCCGTGGACGGCGCTCTCCGCCGCCGCGATGCGCTCATAAACCGCCCGGACCTCCGACCGGACCTCCTCCGGCAGGGCCAGATGGCTGATCAGGTGACTGATCTCGCCCATGCCGCTGTGGTCGTGGTCATGGCTGTGCTCATGGTCGTGCTCATGGCTGTGCTCATGGTCGTGCTCATGGCCGTGCTCATGGCCGTGAATATGCTCATAAAAGCCGGGGCCTTCCTCCTCACCGTGATAGCGTACGGACATATGGGTGCCCTGGATGCCGCATTTGACGCTTTTTTCCGGTATCACGCTGAGGTTCGGTATCAGACGGTTCATCTGCTCGAGAAAATCAAACTTGTCCGGCAGCAGCTCATAGAGGGCCGCCATGAGCATGTCCCCGGCAGCGCCCATTTCGCAGCTGAGATAGAGGGTCTTCATTCTGTCCGCCTCCCCATATGATTGATCATGGACGCCAGATAACCGGCGCCGAAGCCGTTATCGATATTCACCACGCTGACGCCGCTGGCACAGGAATTGAGCATGCTCAGCAGGGCTGCCAGCCCTCCGAAGGAGGCTCCGTAGCCCACGCTGGTAGGCACGGCGATGACCGGGCAGTCCGCCAGGCCGCCGATGACGCTGGCCAGGGCGCCCTCCATGCCCGCGATGGCTACGATGGCCCGGGCGCGCATCAGCTCCTCCGCGTGGGCCAGCAGCCTGTGGAGGCCGGAGACGCCCACGTCGTAGAGGCGCACCACCCGGCTGCCCAGCATTTCCGCCGTCAGGGCCGCTTCCTCCGCCACAGGCAGGTCGCTGGTGCCGCCGGTGGCGACCACCACGCTGCCGTCCCCATCCGGCTCCGGGATGCCGCCGATCATGCCGATCCGGCCCGTTGCGCGGTACTCCAGGGGCAGCGCAGCGCCGACCAGCTCCGCCGCTTCGGCGGACATGCGGGTGATGAGCACCCGTTTCTGCCCTCCGGCCAGGAGGGCTGCCGAAATATCCCGGATCTGCTCCGGGGTCTTGCCCGCGCCGTAGATCACCTCCGCCGCCCCCTGACGCAGGGCCCGGTGCAGGTCCGGCTTGGCGAAGCCCAGTTCCCGGAAGGGCTCCAGCTTCAACTGTATGACCGCGTCTTCCACGCTGAGGCTGCCGTCACGGACCGCCGTCAACAGGGCGCGGATCTCCTTCTGTTCCATTTATCTTCCCTCCAGATCCAGCAGAACGATCCCGAACCAGGGCTTCAGGGCTTCGCGGATCTCACCCGCCCGGATCGCCGCCTGCGGCAGCTGCGCTTCCGGCAGCTGCACCCGGGCAGCGCCGTGCCAGAGCCGCACCCGAAGGTCCGAAAAGCCCATGGCGCGCAGCGCCTCTTCCCCCTTTTCCACCCGCAGCAGCTTCTCCGGGTCGATGGGCTCCCCCGCAGGGATGCGGGTGGCCAGGCAGGCATAGGCGGGCTTGTCCCAGGTGGGGAGACCCGCTTCCCGGCTGCGGCGGCGGATCTCCGCTTTGGTAAGGCCGCAGAGCCGGAGGGGCGACAGCACTCCCTGCTCCTTCAGGGCCCGCATGCCCGGCCGGTCCCCCTCCTCGTCGGAGGCGTTGGTGCCGTCCAGCAGCAGGTCGTATCCGTCCTCCGCCGCCCGCTTCCTCAGGGCGGTCAGGATGGCCGTTTTGCAGTGATAACAGCGGTCCGCCGGGTTTGCCGCCACCGCCGGGATCGCCAGCAGGTCAAGCTCCGCGACGCTCAGCTCCGTGCCCAGAAGGGCGCAGAGCTCCCGGGCCTCCCGCCGTTCGAAGCCGGGCTGGAAGGCCGTCACGGCGCAGTAGGGACGCACGTCCGCCCCGCACTGCAGGGCAGCCAACAGCAGATAGGTGGAATCCACCCCGCCGGAAAAGGCGACAGCCGCCTTGGGATGCTGTTCGAAGAAATCCTTTAAATCCATGTCGTCGACCTTAAAATCAGTCTTTACCGATTTTGTGATGATTTCCGCGTGAAGGCGGACTCCCGTCCCCCTTCACCGTCCCCCTTGCGCGTCGATACGTTCGGTCACGACGCCGATGATAATCCGCAGCCGTCCGGCGAACCGCCGGACGGCTGCTTCCGAGATAAAAATAGCAAACAATCAAGTTTTTGTCAATCGCAAAGGCCCAGGGCCTCCCTCTGCTGTCGGAGGAACTCCGCATGCTGTGTGTTGTCGTCGGTGATGAACTCAAAGGTACAGTATTCCGGGGCGATCCGCTCCATGATCAGCTCCCGCACCCCGGGGGCCGTGAAGGGCTGGTGCCGGTCCAGGGCGTAGGCGTGGGAAAACATCTTCCAGCTGCGCTCCCGATAGGTCGCGCCCAGCTCCGGCGGGTTTTCCATAACGCTGCGGGCATAGTCCCCGGTGATGGACTGGTTCAGATGCACGCCCCGGACGGCCTTGACCAGCGCTCCGTGCTCGTCCAGCAGACGGTTGATGTAATCGACGCCCTCGGCCTGATCCTTCAGGTCCAGTTCATTGTGGAGCAGGTGGCCCGTGTCCAGCATGATCCCCTTGTTGGGATAGTCAACGCCCTCCAGGAGCCGCTCCGTCATCTCCGGCCGGGTGAACCGCAGTCCGGGGAGCCACAGGTTCTCCAGCAGCAGGGCGACGGAGGTGTCCTCCTCCCCTGCCAAAGCCTGGTTGATGACCTCGCAGGCGGCGTCAATGACCTCCTCGTCGGTATGGCGGTAACGGCGGGTGAAGGATTCCATGATCCCCGCGTCGGAAACGTGCCAGACGGCATACTGAGCCCCGAAGCGCTTCGCCAGGGCGAAGTCCCGACGGAATTCCTCCACCAGCCGCTGAGGCTCCAGGGTACCGCCGAAGGAGGCGGCGCAGGTCTCCAGATCGTCGAATTCCCGCCGCAGGGCTTTCTCGTCCCTCCGCCAGAAATCTACCCAATAGTTGTGATTGGACATGTGGAAGCCCACGATCCTCTCCGGCGGGATGATCTTCCGCTCATCCTCGCCGTAGTACATGAGCTCCACGCCGTCGAAGCCCCGCAGGAGAGCTTCCAGCTCCTCGGAGGAAGCAAACCGGTCCAGGTCCTCCGGACTGGTGGTCAGATTGATCGTCAGCTTCACAGGATGATCCTCCCTTCCGGCAGCGCCGACAGCGCTTCGAACTGCACGGGCTCCGTCAGGATGGGTTCCTCCGCCCATCTGTTCTCGTCCAGGTGGGCGATATAGCCCCGGCAGTTTTTTACATACCAGTCGTAATAATCCTTCTCGGGCCTTCCGCATCGGCTCAGCAGGGCCATCACCGTGCCTCCGTGGGCGGCGATGAAGACCTGCTTCTCGCCGGCCGTCATGGCTTCCCGGACCACGCCGTCGAAGGCGGCGAAGACCCGGTCCACGAATTCGGGCATGCTCTCGCCTCCCGGGCACTTCCCCCGGCACATGCCGTCCACCCACTTCTGATACTCGGCGTTTCCGGTCATTTCCTCGTAGTTCAGCCCCTCGAAGATGCCGAAATCCATTTCCCGGAAGTCCGGCACCGGCACCTGCAGAGCGTTGGGAAAACAGAGCTCCGCCGTCCGCACCGCCCGGCGCATGGGGCTCACATAGACCTTCTTCACGGCGCGCAGGACGCCGCCGGCCAGGGCCTCCGCCTCCCCTGCTTCGTTCAGGGGCACGTCCGTCCGGCCCAGGTAGCGGCCTTCCTTGTTTCCGTCGGTCTGTCCGTGGCGCAGGATGAGGATCTCCATGGCCTTACCCCTTGATGACCGTGGGGATGCCCGCCACCAGCCGCACCACCTGCGTCGCTTCTCTGGCGAGACGGCAGCAGAGGCGGCCCGTGGCCTCCCGCCCCAGGCGGCGCTGCTTCTCCAGGGGGATCACCCCGGAGCCTACCTCGTCGCAGATCACCACTTCCTTGCCGATCAAGGCGTCGAAGAGAGCCGGAGCCCCCTCCGGATCCGGCATGGTCAGATCCTGCAGGTTGTCCAGCACGGGTCTGGCATCGATCACCCCATCGGCGATCTGAGCCGGAGCATAGCCCAGGGATTCCACGTAACTGCGCTTCCCGGAAGCCCGGGCGCCGATCACCAGGATCATAGGAGCACCACCTTTGAAAAGATCACGCAGCACAGGAGCATCACCAGCTCCGCCAGCTGCAGGAAATAGCCGGACAGGTCGCCGCTCATGCCGCCGAACTGACGGGCGCTGAGCCGTTTCATCCAAAGGGCCGTCAGCAGGCCGCCCAGCACCATGGCCGCCCCCGTCACAGGCCGCACCAGGATCATGGCCGCGGCGCATAGCAGCAGCAGCGCCAGCAGGATCGCCACGGCCGGCTTTTTATCCGCCGAGAGGGTGAAGGTCCGCAGCAGCCCCTCGGCGTCGCTCTTGGGATAGATCAGGGAAATGGCGCCGCTGAGGATGCGGCTCAGGACGTGCATCAGCCCCAGCAGCAGGACGCTGCGGGTCGTGACGGGGAGCTCGGAGGCCAGCGCCGCGTATGCCAGCAGATAACAGCCCAGGGTGATGATGGCGAAGGCGCCGGTATGGGAATCCTTCAGGATGGCCCGCTTCTTCTCCGGTGGGGCGTGGGACGCCAAAGCGTCGGACACGTCGCAGAACCCGTCCATGTGGATGCCGCCGGTGACCGCCACGGGCAGCAGAGTCACCCCTGCGGCCCAGAGAAGAGGCCCGAAGCCCAAAGCGGCGGAAAGGAGCTGCCACAGCCACAGGACGAGGCCGACGACCGCCCCCACCAGGGGAAAGGCGCAGAGCATATAGCGCATGTTCTCGTTCCGCCACTCCACCGTTGGCATGGGGATGCGAGAGAACATGCAGAAGGCCATGACGATGCTGCGCAGGATATTCATTGAGGCAGCGCTCCCTTCAGGCAGATGGGGATGCCGCAGACCAGCTCGAACACCGCGTCAAACTCGGCGGCGAAGGCAGCGTTGAGCCTGCCAAGCGTATCCACGTAGCGGAGGGTGGATTCGCTGTATTCCTCCGCATCGGAGCCCACGTCGTTGGTGACCAGGATCAGGTTGTCCGCCCTTTCCGCCAGGCTGCGGACCTCCCGCAGGATCTTATCATAGGGGTCCCGTTCGTTCCCCTCAGAGTCGAACATCTCATTGGCGGTCAGGTTGCAGAGGCACTCCAGCAGCACGGTGCCGCCTGCGGGCAGCTCGATCCGGCCCACGTCGGTCTGGCTTTCGATGGTCTCGAAGCCCTTGGTGCTGCGCATGGCCCGGTGGCGGGCGATCTTCGCCTCGCTCTCCGCTCCGTAGGGCTGCATGGTGGCCACATACCAGCGGGGCAGGGGAAATTTCATCACCAGGCTCTCCGCGAAGGTGCTTTTGCCGCAGCCGGAGCCGCCGGTCAGCAGGATCTTCATTTCAAATCCACCTCGAACATAATTCCAAACTATGGCGGCTCAGCCCTTCTTCACAAAATCGGCGTCGTACGCTTCCATGCCGATGTTGTCGAAGGTGACCATGCCGTCGTAGACCGCCAGGGCCATATCCAGCAGCGGCAGGGCCGCCACGGCTCCGGTGCCCTCCCCCAGCCGGAGGCCGGCGGTGATCATGGGCTGCAGCCCCAGCTCCTCCAGCAGCCGGCGGGCCGCCGGCTCCGCAGAAACGTGGGCCGCCAGCATGGCCTGGCGGCTCTCCGGCGCCAGGCGCAGGGCGGTCAGCGCCCCGACGGCGCTGATGAACCCGTCCACCAGCACGGGGACGCGATGGATGGCGCCGCCCAGGAAGGCGCCGCAGATGCCCGCGATATCCAGTCCCCCCACCTTGCTGAGCACGTCCAGCGGGTCCGCCGGATCGGGCCGATGGAGCTGCAGGGCGGTCTCGATGGCCTTTACCTTGCGCCGAAGGCCCTCGTCGCTGAGGCCGGCGCCCCGGCCGGTGACCTCCGCGGGCTCCAGACCCAGGAAGGCCGCCATCATGGCGCTGGAGGTGGTGGTATTACCGATGCCCATTTCACCGGTGGCGATGATCCCGAAGCCCTTTTCCTTCAGTTCTCCCACCAGGTCGATGCCGGTGCAGACCGCCTGCTCCGCTTCCTCCCGGGTCATGGCCGGTTCCTTCACCATGTCGGCCGTGCCCCGGCGCACATGGCAATCCCGTACCCCCTCCGCAGGGGCGATCATCCCCATATCCACGGGGAAGACCCGGGCCCGGGCCACCTCCGCCATGCGGCAGACACTGCTGTCCTGGCGGACCATGTTGCCCGCCACCAGCGCGGTCACCTCCTGGCCGGTCTGGGTGACGCCCTCGGCCACCACGCCGTTGTCGGCGCAAAAGACCAGCACCGCCCGCTTCCCCAGCTTCACCCGGGGAGAGCCGGTGAGGCCCGCGATCCGGATCACCGCTTCCTCCAGCAGCCCCAGGCTGCCGATGGGCTTGGCGATGCCGTTCCACCGGTCCTGCGCGGCCTTCATGGCCCCCTCGTCCGGGGGGGTGATCCGGCTGATAAGTTCTCTGAGTTCCATAATCGTCCTTCCTGGCAATATTCGCCGCTTACCGGGCCTGTCCCGGGGCAGAAAAAGCGCCGTCTCCCCTTCGGAGACGGCGCATGGCATACGAAGCTCCGGCGGCAAACGCCGCCCGTGCCCGTTTTCTACCCGCCCAGCCCCAGAAGCAGCCTTCCTCCGCGTGATCAGGTCTCCCGACTTGGCATCCTCCTACCGGAGCGCCTTCCCATTCCCCGGGGGGAACAGTGGCCCTGCTCTTTCGTCCGCTTCACGGTTACTGGGATAGTGCGGAACTCGCATCCGCTTCCCTCGGCGCTGTAGGAAGCGCCGGCGCTTGCGCGCAGAAAACGCGGTCAACATTTGGATTGTAGTTTAGAAACGCGGAAAAGTCAAGCTGATCAGGATTATGACATTCCCGGCCGGAGATGTTAACGCATATCTGAGGTTCCTGCCCCAAGCTTCTTCAACCATTCCATTTCCGCAATCAACAGTTGCTCTTTATACACCGAAATATGTTCTGTACCCAGTCCGACCACAGCCAGAGGCTTCCATTCTCCGCTCATTTTTCGTACGGACATGTGCGGAACGAAAATCCCTCTCGCGGAGCGGACTGTGCGAGCGAAGCGAGTGCGGGGAGCGGAGCGCAATTCCCTTCAACGCGAGCCTGTTCGCGCTGAAGATCTATCGCTCCTCCCGGAAGTAACTCAGACCCAGCGCCGCCGGGGGCTGGTTCTCCTTCTTGTTGCGGACGGAGGTAAGCACCAGCACCACGATGGTCATGACGTAGG
>JAEEGL014108604.1_pt1 | contig 10573 bp, 6 predicted proteins | sample 9134231 | NCBI WGS metagenome assembly JAEEGL01 (sample SAMN16246548, study PRJNA631951) | gut metagenome | biome: gut microbiome; feature: rumen; material: fiber-attached | host: Bos | place: Iran: Karaj | collected 2018-10
CCCAATCCCCAATCCCCAATCCCCAATCCCCAATCCCCAATCCCCAATCCCCATTATAAATATATAAAATAATTATTTTTAAAAATTTATCAAATTTTAAAATATTAATAATATTTTAAAATAATTAATATATTTTTTATATTAAATATGTTTGATAATAATAATTTTAATGAAATATTTTTAAATACACAACAAGCTGTAAAAACTCGTAGTAAAAAATTATTAGAAAATCCAGAAAAATTAAAAGAAATTCAAGAACAACAAGAAAAACATCAAATTAAATTAAATAAATTAAGTCAATTAGAAGAGGATAATTATTATGAAGAAGATAATAATGATTCAGATTATGAAATTGAAGAAAATGAAAAAAATGATAAAAAAAAAAGGGCTGCAAGACCAAAAAAATTTAATAAAGAAATAAAATTTGGAAAAATAAATTTAAATAGATATTTTCAATATGAAACTGAAAATTTAACATATGATTATCCTAATTATAATAATATAGTAGTAAAAAGTAATATTAATTTTCCAAAATATAAAATTTGCAATATTTGCTTTAATTTTGCAAATTATACATGTAAACATTGTGGAGATAAATATTGTTCAATAAATTGTTATAAAATTCATAAAGAAAAAAAATGTAAAAAATTTTTAGATGTATAAAATTCTTTAATTAATATTTAATATTTATATTTTATATATTTTTCGATATAATTAATAATATACAAAAAATAATTATTTTAATATACTTATATTTTTTATAAATTCATAATTTTAATTTATGAATGATGGAATGAAAAAAAATAAATCAAGAAAAAAAAGCAATTGTTCTTTAAATTCTGATTATTTTTTATCTCATAATTTTAACAAAGAAATTAAATCTTTTCAAAATAATAAATTAATACTTAATAATAATAAAATTAATAATGAAAAAAATTCTTTACAATTAATTAATAATCAAAATTATTTTAATAAATCAAATTCTTTAATTTATAAAAAAAGTTCAAAAGATAATTTAGATGAATATGTTTCCGAAAAAATATCAGAAAGTAATTATCCAATAGAAAATCCTGATAAAAGACTTTCTATTAATCAAGATAATACAAAATTATATAATTACTTTGATTTAGATTTATCACTTTGCAATAATAAAAAACAAAAAAGATTTCATGAATTTTTTATAAATGACAACCAAAAAAATTTTAAACTTAAACATCCAAATAATAAACTATCAACAACAAAATATAATATTTTTACTTTCTTTCCTAAAAGTTTAATTATTCAATTTGTACGTTTATCAAATGTATATTTTTTAACTACTGCTATTATTCAATCTATTCCAATTATTAGTCCTTTAACTAGTTATACAGCAATTGTTCCATTAATTTTTGTTTTGAGTGTTTCTATTATAAGGGAGTTTATAGAAGATTTTTCAAGATTAAAATATGATAACATGAACAATAATGAAGAAGTATATGTTTTTAGAAATGGAGAATTTATTAAATCTATAAGTGAAACAATAAAAGTTGGTGAAATTATACTGATAAAAGAAGGTGAAAATGTTCCATGCGATATTATATTAATTGATAGTAATTTAAATGATGGTTTATGCTATGTTGAAACATCAAATTTGGATGGTGAAAAAAATTTAAAAAATAAACTATGTAATATATTAACATATGGGTTATTTTGTGAAAAAAATCATGTTAATTTTGAAAAAATTTTTACAACAAATAAGGTAATAAAAAATAATATTTTAATTTCTGGATTTGTTCAATGTGATTTACCAAATATAGATTTAAACAAAATAGATGGAAATATTACAATTAATATTAATAATAAAGAAATTTTTTTTCCTTTGACAATCAATCAAACTTTATTGAAAGGAAGTATTATTAAAAATTCTGGATGGGTAATAGGAATAGCATTATATACTGGAAGAAATTGTAAATTAATATTAAATTCAAAACAACCTAGAGTTAAATTAAGTATAATAGAAAAAAAATTAAATAAATATTTAATTGGAATATTTATTTTTTTGATGATATTATGTTTAATTTGTTCTATTTTTTATTATGAAAATTATAAGAAAAATAAAAAATTTTATAATAATTATATTTTATCAAATAAATCAGCTACATTCAATAGTATTATTATTTTTTTCACATATTTTTTATTATTAAATACATTAATTCCGATTAGTTTAATAATAACAATAGAAATTGTTAAAATAATTCAAGGATTTTTTATTAATTGGGATGTTGAATTATTTTCGTTTGTAAGAAAAAAATTTGCAAAAGCTAAAAGTATTTCAATAATAGAAGAATTAGGAAATGTTAATTACATTTTTTCGGATAAAACTGGAACTTTGACTTGTAATAAAATGCAATTCAAATATTGTGTTATAGGAAAAAGAACATATGAATTAATATTAGATAATTCATCAAGGAAAGATAATAATAATAAAATTAAAGAAGATGATTTAAGTGAAAATTCAAATTTTAACTATTCTCAAAATTTTGATTTTAAAAACTTTTATAAAAATGAAGATAATTATATTAAATTTTCGAACAATTTTTTTTATAATTTAATAAAATATCATATTAATTATTTAAATGATTCAAATCTTGCAAATGGTAGTAAATCTAGTATTTTGAATAGAGAAGAAAATAAATTATTTCAAGAAGATATAATAAATATAAATGAATTTTGGACTGCATTATCTGTAACAAATGAATGTTTATGTGAAATTAAAAATAATAAATTTGTTTATACAGGAACATCACCAGACGATATAGAATTAGTTAAATCTGCAAGTAATCAAGGATACATTTTATTAAAATCAGGCATAGGAATAAAAAACATTCGTTTTGGGAATATTGAAAAAAAATATAATATATTAAATGTGTTAACATTTAATTCTCAAAGAAAAAGAATGAGTATTATATTAAAAGATGAAAATGGAACAATAAAATTATATATAAAAGGAGCAGATTGTGAAATAAAAAAAAGATTATCAAAAAAAAATAAGAATTTATATGTTTCAAATATAATAAAAAAAGTTGATGAATATTCAAGCAAAGGGTATAGAACTCTTTTAGTTGCATATAAAATTTTATCAAAAAAAGAATATTCTAAATGGCATAAAGAATTAAAAAGTTATGAAATGAATCTCCAAGAAAAGGATAAATTAATTCAAAAAGTTTATGATAAAATAGAAAATGATTTTATATTATTAGGTGCTACAATTGTTGAAGATAAATTACAAGATGGTGTACCTGAAACTATAAAACAACTTTTAATGGCTGGAATTAAAATTTGGGTATTAACTGGTGATAAAGCTGATACAGCAGAAAATATAGCATTAAGTTGTAATTTAATAAATCGTAATCAAAAAATTTTTAAATTTATATCAGAAGAAAATAAAAAAAATAATATTGAAAATTTTAAATTTAAATTTAATGAATTAATTAAAGAATTTAAAAATTTTAAAAAACTAGTTAAAAAAGAAGATGAAATTTTAGATAATGATAATTTAAATTCAATTAATTTTTTAAATTTTAATAAAACTTTTCAACCAGTAAAAAATAATAGTAAACATAAAAGAAAAGAAAGTAATAATATAGTTAATTCAATGAATTCAAGTATCTTTTCAAATAATAAATTATTTAAAAAAATATCAAAAAATAAATTTTATGAAGAATCTATGCTAAATTATAGAGATGAAAAAAATAAAATACCTCTTTTTAGTATACTTATAGAAGGTTCTTTTTTAAGTTATATTTTTTCAGATTCTTATACAACACATACATTTTTAGAGTATGCATTAAATGCAGGAACTGTTATATGTTGTAGAGTATCTCCAATTCAAAAAAGTTTAGTTATTAAAGAAGTAAAAAAAATAAAAAAACATTCTGTTACTTTAGCAATAGGAGATGGAGGAAATGATGTTTCAATGATTATGGAAGCTAATATAGGAATAGGAATATATGGTGAAGAAGGAATAAGGGCAGTACAGGCTAGTGATTTCGCAATAGGAGAATTTAAATATTTAAAAAAATTATTATTTTTTCATGGAAGGACAAATAACAATAGAATAGGTAATTTAATAATTTATTTTTTTTATAAAAATTTTTTTTTTACAATGACCCAATTTATTTTTGGATTTTTTTGTTTAATGTCTGGACAAACAATTGTTGATGATTGGTATATTACATGTTATAATTTAATATTTACAGCATTACCATTAATTGTTCAAGCATTAAGTGATTTAGATGTTTTAGAAAAAGATGATAAAGATGTAAAAAGATTAATGCCACAATTATATAGAGAAAGCAGAGATGATAATGCAGTATTTAATTTGCAAAAATTACTTTTGCATTTATTTAAAGGATTAATTTCAAGTTTTATAAGTTTTATAATTATTTCTTTTGCTGATTTAGGAGTTACTATAAATAAAAGAGGAGATTATGCCAATATGTGGTATATGTCATTAAAAATATATACAAATATTATTATATCAGTAAGTATAACTTTGTTTTTAAATATAAGATATATTATTATATTATTTCCTATTGTGATGCTAATATCAACATTTTTATTATATATTGGTTTTTTATTTGTTGTTCATTATTTATTAATGTTTAATTCTTGTGCATCTATAATAGGTTCTTTAACAACATTAAGATTTTATTTTGAAATATTATTAGGATCTTCAATGCAATTTATAGCTGATTATTGTATAACAAGTTGTCATTTTTTATTTGAAAATAATATGGCTATTTATTTAATGAATTCAAGAAATAATAAAGATAATGTTAGAATTTCAGAAACTTTACAATCTTATTTTTTAAATAGGTCAAAATATTCTAGATTATATAAAGGATTAATTATTAATGATGAAAATTCAAATAAAAGAGAAGAAGAAAATTCAGAAATAAATTTTATTCAGCAACAAATAAATTCTAATTCATTAAATAATAAATCAAAAAGTTTAAAAATTAATAAAAAAAATAAAATATCAAAACTTTCAAATTTTAATAAAAATCAAAATAATTTTAAATCCGAGAAAATAGATTTATATGAAAATAAATATATAAAAAAAAATTCAAATATTTCATTATATCAAGGAGATTCAAAAAATTATTTTCAAAGTAGAATAAAAAAAAATAATAATATTTTTATACCAAAATTGGATATAAAAATATAAAATTTAAAATAACAAATAATAATTATAAATAAATTTTTGATAAATAATTAAATAAATTTTAAATAATTGTATTTATTATTTTTTAATATTATCAATATCAAAATTAATTTCTTCAATAAAATTATCTTTGAGATTTTTTATCTTTTTATTAAAATTTATTAATGAATCATTAAATTTTGTTTTAATCTCTATTTCTTTATTATTATATAATTTATTTAAATTTTTTATTTTTAATTCAACCATTTTATCTATAAATTCTTTATAATTTACATTTATTATTTTATTTTTATTATCTTTTATATTTTCCATATTATAATTATTTATAATATAATTCAATATATTTTTATCTATTAATTTATTAATTTCTTTATTATCTATTTTATTAATCAAAATTTCAAATGATTTTTTTAATATTTCCATTTCTTCTAATTTTTCTTTTTTTTCTTTAATTTTTTTTTTTTTTTCATTTTTTTTTATTTTTTCATTATAAATATATTTTAAATTAAATTGTTCTTCTAATATTTTATTTCCTTTTTCAAATGATTTATTATTATTATTTTTAAAATTTCTGTTTTTGTTATATATTTTTTCATATAATTTTTTAAAATAATGATGATTAGTTATTTCTTTAATATCTTCATCAATTGTTTTTCTTAATTCTAATATATCATTTTTAACATTAGAATCCACTTGTTGTAAATAATATAAATTTTCATAATGAACTTTTGGATTAAATTTTAAAAAAGCATTGTTTAATTGATTTCTATAATTGTCGTTCACATATGAAAAATTTTTTATCAAATTTTTTGATAAAATAGATGATAAAGTCTTTTCATTTTTAGAATTAGTTAAATTAAATGATAAATTATTTGAACTTTTATTTAAATAATTTTTTAAATCTTCGTTTTTATTATTTTTATTTATTTTTTCTAAATAAAGTCCATTCATTTTGACAATATCATGAGTAGAATTTTTTATATAATTAATATTTTTATAAATATTTTTTAAAATATTTTTTGAATGTGTTGAAATTTCATTTTTATTTTTTATAGAATTATATCTATTTAACTTAACAATAATATTATTATTTTTTTGATTATTTTTTTTCATTTTTATATCATAAGATGAATAATTTAATTTTTTTTTTTCTTTTTTAATTCCTAAAAGAATATTTGTATTATTTTTTATTGAATTTATATTATTATTTATTTTTGGAAATATTTTATCATTATTAAAGAAATTTTTTTTCATTATAAATATTCTATAATCAAAATATTTACCTTTTTTTTCTCCTTTTTCTTTATAAAATTTATTATTTTCATTTTGGAAATCTAACATTAAAATTAAAATAATTATAATTTATTTTTAATAAAAAAAAATTAAAATTTTATAAATATAACTTCTTATAAATGTCAACAAATTATAATAAATTTAAAGTTATTAATTCTCGACCTTCTTCTTTTCAAAAAAAAAAATTATTAAATAATTATCTGTTAAATAATAACACCTCATGGGAATTATTAAATCAAAAAAAAAATGATTTATATTCTCTTCCTATAATAAAAAAAAATAAAGAAATTAAAAATAATCCAAATCTCTTTTTACATCAATATGAAAATCAAGAAGATGACAATGATTTAAATATAATTAAGAATATGTGGAATGATTTAGGAGTAACTTCTGATTATAGACAACAATTTATAAGTTATATTAAACATAATTGTAATGAAAAAGAAAAAAAAGAATTTTATGAATCAGAAAAAAATGGATTAATAAAAGTGAGAGAAAATTTATTAAAATTATCAAAAGAAATAAATAAAAGAGATAGCAATATTGCAAATTTAAAAAAAATAGATGAATCTTTACAAAATAAATTAAATAATAATTCAATAAATAATTCATTAATTGAATACATCATTAAAATAATAAATGATTTACGTATAAATTCAGTAAATATAATAATGAATATGAATAAATTAAGAGAAAATTCATCATATGGAAAAATCAAAGGAAAATTTAATTTTAATAAGGTTAATAAAGCATATAACTATAATAAAGATTATTTATTAAAAATGAAAAATGATATGAATTTTATTAATAATTCTTCATTAAATAGAATCATAAATTTTAATAATGGAGAAACAAATTGTTTTTTAACTAATTGTGCACCAAATCCAAAAAAAATAACAAATGATGATAAAATAACAATTCCCATAAATGATGAATTAAGTAAAACTATAAATAAATGTGAATATATATTATTTCAAGAGTTAATGTATAATAAAATTGAAGAAGAAAAATCAAAGAATAATTATAATGAGTTTTATAATCATCCTGTTAAATATAAAATATCAAATAAGAAATATATATTTAATAGATCAAAAGATAAAACTAATATGAGTATTAGCAATTATAATATTACTCATCCAGTTACTTTGTCACAAGCTTTATATCAAATAAAAAAGGAAAAGGGAGAAAAAATTTATAATAAAATGTTTTTGAATAAAAGAAAAAATACTAATTCTAATATTCCAACTGAAGAGAATAATAATAATTTACTTAATAAAAATAAAATTTATTTATCTAATGAATTAAATAAATCTTCAACTTTATTTAAATCTCAAAATAAAAGGAAAATATTTATAGAAAGAGATAATATTAAATCAAAAGAATTTGATGAATTATTGGATAAATATCAAAAAAATTCAAAATATCAAATTGAAGGAAAAGAAAAGAAAAATTTAATTATTTCATTTGAAGATGAAAAAAAAAAAAAAAATTAGAAGTTTTAATTTAAAAAAAGAAAAAGATAAAAATAATAATGAAAACAAAAACAAAGAAATTAAAAAAAAAGAAAAAAATATAGATAAATTTGTGAAAAAAATTCAAAATAAATGGAGAAAATATAATCAAAAAAAAAAATACATAGAATTAAAAAAAAGAGATATAAATGCTGAAAAAATAGAAAATAATTGGAGAAGATATAAAGCAAGAAAGAAATATATTAAAGAAAAAGAAAATAAAAAAGAATATTCAGCAATAAAATTACAGAATAATTGGAGAGGATATAAAGCAAGAGAAAATTATAAAAAAGAAAAAAAAAACGAAGAAGAAGCAACATTAAAAATACAAAATAATTGGAGACGACATAAAGCATTAGAAAATTACAATAAAAAAAAGAATGATGTTGAAGAAAAAGTTAAAAAAGAAGATTCTTCTAAAGTAATTGAAAAAGAAAATAAAGAAGAAGCAATATTAAAAATACAAAATAATTGGAGACGACATAAAGCAATAGAAAATTATAATAATATTAAAAATAGTATAAATAAAGAAGTAGAAAATATACCAGATAAAGGAGAAATAAAATATATTGATGATATTGAAAAAGAAAATCAAATAGATAAAGATATAGAACAACAAAAAGAATATTCAGCAATAAAATTACAGAATAATTGGAGAGGATATAAAGCAAGAGAAAATTATAAAAAAGAAAAAAAAAACGAAGAAGAAGCTAATAAAAAATTTTATAATAATATTTTAAATGAATATACAGAACGTGAAATTTCAGAAAATAAATAAATGATTATCATAATAAAATTAAATTAGAATTTTTATTATTAAATAATTATTTATGATAATATAATATTTTTTATTATTTGTAGGAATTTAATCAATTAAAATTATATTTATTATTTTTAAATTTAATTATATTTAAATTTTTTAAATCAAATAAAAATTTTATTTTGATTTTAAAAAATGGATAAGGATTTTTTTATTCAAACTACAAAAAATGCAATAATTCATTGTTTTAAATATAATTATGATTATAATTATTTTGCAACTGGTGAAAGTAGTGGTAAAATTATGATTTTTAAAAATGATAAAAATGAATTCAAGACCTTTTTTGAAAAAAATATTCATGAAAATTCAATTTTTGATATTGCATGGTCACATCCTAAATGTGAATCTTATTTGGCTTCTGTAAGTTATGATAAAAAAGTCAAAATATTTGATTTTTTGGATATAAAATCAAATCAAAAAGATGAACCTTTAATTCCATGTTATGAATACACACATGAAAATAGTGTAAATTGTTGTGAATTTTCTCCATATGAATATGGTTTAATATTAATATGTGGTTCTAGTGATGGTACAGTGTCTATACATGAACAATTTACTAATAAAGAGAAAAAAAAAGAATGGAAAAGCCAAAGAATAAAAACTAATATATTAGGTGTTAATTGTTTAAGTTTTGGTCCATCATTTTATCCTATTTCTTTCTTTAATATTAATAATAAATATAATATAAATGATAACAACAAATATTCACCTATGAGATTTTCAACAGGAGGTTGTGATAATTCTATATACATTTGTACATGTGGAAATTCAAAAATTAAAAATGAAGATAAAAAAGATATTTTTAAATATACTTTTAATATAACTGAATTAAAAGGACATCAAGGATGGATAAGAGGAATAGATTGGTTAAAATTTGTAGGTTCCAAATATGATACTATTGCATCTTGTAGTGAAGATGAGACTGTTAAAATATGGAAAAAAAAAAATCATAATTGGAAAAAATATGAATTAGATAAAAAATTTTGTTCGCCAGTATGGAAAGTGAAATTTTCTCCTTTTGGAAGATATTTAGTGGTTTTAACAGGAAATGATATATTATATTTTTTTAAAGAAAATAATGAAGGTAAATGGAAAGAAATTTTAAAATAAAAAATATTTAATAAATTAAAAAATAATAAATGAATAATTTTGTTTTTTAAAAATTTTTCTATAATTTAATTTATTTGGAATAAAAAATAATCACATAATTTTAAAGTATAAATTTAATATTTATTTAATAAAAAAGTGATTATAAAAAAATTAAGAATCTTTTTAATTAAAAAAAATATCTAAAATAAATTTTTAAATAAAATATTAAATTTAAAAATATTTATATTGATTTCATAATGAATTCAAAGATTTAGAATTGATTAGGATTAGTTCTCAAAAGGAAGTTAATTTTTAGTAAAAAATATATATTTGAAAAATATTATTATATTTATTGTGGAATGTAAAAGATAATTGATTATATTTAAAAAAATAAATGAATAATAAAAGGATATTTTTGCTTTCAAAAAATTGTATATATTATATTAATGTGAAAACATATAATTCATCAATAAATTTTTTCAAAATTAATTTTTATTTAATTTAAAGAATATATAATCTAATAAATTTTTTAAATATATTTTTATGATTTTTATTTTTATCAAATTAAAAATTATTTTTTTATACTTTTAAAAATTATAATATTTATCATAATAAAGTCTTTTATCTTTAGATATATTTTATTTGAACTAATTC
>JAEEGL014158297.1_pt1 | contig 10573 bp, 9 predicted proteins | sample 9134231 | NCBI WGS metagenome assembly JAEEGL01 (sample SAMN16246548, study PRJNA631951) | gut metagenome | biome: gut microbiome; feature: rumen; material: fiber-attached | host: Bos | place: Iran: Karaj | collected 2018-10
AATCCAATGCCATAGCCTCCGGTTTCACGGCTACGGGAAGAATCAGCGCGGTAAAATCTATCAAATAAGCGGTCAAGATTACCGTCGGGAATATAGTCGCAGGTGTTTGAAACTTCCAGAACTATGTTTTTACCTCTTGAAAGGAGTATGTGGATGCTGCCTTTTTCAGAGGAGTATTTCATCGCATTGTCCAGAAGCAGTGAAGTCAGCTGAACGATTGCATTTTTATCACCAATGATGTGGATGTCTTCCTCGATATCTACCTGGTACTTTTTGTTTTTGGACTCTGCTATGGCTTCGAAGGACTCGGAAGTTTCTTTTACTGCGTTGCTCATGTCAAAGTCAGAGTAGACAACGTGCATCCTCTCTTCGTCCATTCGGGAGAGGGTAAGAAGATTCTTTACCAGGGAATTCATGCGCTTTACCTGGTTTTTTATACTGGAGGACCACTCGCTTTTTCCGGATTCAAGCTCAAGAACGTCCACGTTTGCTGAAATAACAGCAAGAGGGGTTTTAAGTTCGTGCCCTGCATCAGTGATAAAGCGCTTTTGCTTTTCAAGAGATTCCACAACCGGCGCAACAGCCTGGCCTGAAAACAGGAATACCAAAATGAACATGGCAAGCAGGGCAAAGGCGCCAATAAGGAGCGACTGACCAAGGAGCTTATATACGTTGATCATCTGGGCGCTTATGTCGGTAAAAACAATGATTTTTGAGCCGTCATCGCCGGATCCGGTCTTATATCTGTAGGTATGAAAAAACCCCTTTTCCTTGCCGGTACTATAAACAGAGGTAGCATATTCTTTGGCATTATCCTCGGTAATAAAGGCAATGTTTCTGGTGTTGGTCTCTGATACTTTGCCGGAAGAGTCAAACCGCACCCAGAAATATCTTGCCATGTATGGCATTTCGGCGGTTCTGGCATTATTTAGCCTGTCGAAGGCAAAGGGATCATTCTGCCCGCGGAAAGGGTCTTTTCCCGGGTCAAAATTATCATTCTTCATGTCTTCTTCGGGTTTAAAATCCTCCTGGATCATCCCGGGGAAATAACCGTTATTGTCAGTGAGGATCTGAAGCAGATTATCAGCATCTTTTACCATCTGGAAAACATTTACCAGATTTATTACCGCGATCATTATCACAAGGACCAGGAGAAGGGATAAAGTTGCGGTAATGACGAACTTTTTTCGAAGTTTGTTTACCATTTATGGTACCTCGTCATTTTGAGAGTTCATTTATTGAGTAGCCAACGCCTCTTGAAGCCTTTATCTCACAGGTGGCATTCAGGGAAGTGAGTTTTTTTCTGAGGTTTGAGATGTAAACCCAGACAACATTAACGTCTGCTTCGCCATCTGCCCAGATCCTGTCCATAAAGTTCTCAACGGAGATGATCCTCCCGGGGGAAGTCATGAGCATTTCCATCATCTGGAATTCCCTTCCGGAGAGGTGTATGCTCTCATGGCCCGGGGTTGTAAGCTCGTACCCTGATCTGTTAAGGGTGAGATTTCCGCAGGATAAGTTGGAGGGGGCAAAGTCCTCTTTTCTCCGAAGCATTGCCCTTACCCTGGCAAGGAGCTCGCCCATGTCAAAGGGCTTTGGCAGATAGTCATCAGCCCCAAGGTCAAGACCTTTTATCCTGTCATCAACCTCGGTCTTTGCGGTAAGAAACAGAACAGGAGTAGAAAGGCCCTTATCTCGTATCTTTTTAAGGACCTCCATTCCATCCATTCCCGGCATCATGATGTCAAGGATTATCCCGTCGTAGTCACCGGTTAGAGCGTAGTCCAGGGCATCGGTGCCGTTGTAAACTGCATCAACAGTGTAATTGCTGTGTTTTAAGATGGCGACAAGAGCGTTGGAGAGCTCTTTTTCGTCATCGGCCAAAAGAAGCTTCATATGTATTCTCCTTGTGGTTATAATTGTTAATAGGTGCATTAATTGTACCAAATCCTAGGCGCAATGGCTATCTTGGGATATTCTTATATGTAAAATGGGAAAGCGAAACAGACATATGAAAAGAAATGTTGCCAGAAGGATTTTTGTGATCCTGCTCCTTGCTGTTAGTGTTTTGCTGAATGCAGCGGCATGGCTTTCAAAGGACTTTTCTGATTTTTATACAAACAAAATATTTCCTGTGATAACAAGGGGGTATTCTGCACTTACCAGCATGGCACCTTTTTCTGTTGGGGAGAGGATGCTGGTGCTGCTCATCCTTATTGCCCTTGTTTATGTGATATATCTGGTCTTTAGGATAATTACTGCCACCGGGAAGCTGGCCGGAAAAGATAAGGTAAAGAGCTTTGGCAGGCATTTTTACAGGGTGATGAGCGTTGTCTTTTCAATAGTGTTTCTAATAATGACCCTGAACTGCTTTATTCTCTATCACTGCATGCCCCTTAAGGTGGCAGAGGAGCACAGAGATGATTATACAATAGCTGAGCTTGCGGCCCTAAGGGACTACATCGTAACAAAATGTAACGAGATGGCGGAGCAGATGCCAAGGGATGAAAAGGGCTATGTGGTTTACGACGGGGATATGAAAGAGACCGCAAAAGAGTCCATGAAAAACCTTGAGGGAATTTACGAAAGGCTTGGCGGTTTTTTTGCCACCCCAAAGGAGCTGACTTTTTCCGGTTTTATGAGCCAGCAGTACATGCAGGGATACTATTTTCCTTTTTCCATGGAAGCCAATATCAACTCACAGATGTATATCATGAACAAGCCCTTCACCATGTGCCATGAGCTGTCCCACACCCACGGCTATATCTACGAGGATGAGGCAAATTTTCTTGGCTTTCTTGGTTGTATCAGATCTTCAGATGAGATCTTTAATTACAGCGGATACCTGGGAGTACTGGCCTATGTGAATAATGACTTTTACAAATCTGTATCCAAAGAGGAATACAAGAGTCATGTGGCGATTTCTGAAAGAGTAAAGTTTGACAGCCAGTTTTTGACCGATGAGGCCTGGGAGGAAGTGGAAAAAAGGGCGATACTGGAAACCGAAACCGTGAAAAAGGCAGCTGATACCTTTATCGACACCAACCTTAAAGTCAACGGAGTGTCTGAAGGAAAGGCCAGCTACAGCAAGGTGGTAGGGCTGCTTCTGGACTATTACAGCGTAAATCCGTATAATTAAAACCTATAAAGAATGTTTGGGGAGATGGTTATGACCGGAAAAAAGAGATTATTACCTATAATGATTGGAAGTCTTGTATTTGTCCTTACAGCCTGTGGTCCTTCCAGGGCGAAGCTTTCAGAGGCCGAGGATGCAAGGAGCCTTCTTGTGGAAGCTAAAAACACTGCTGAAGAGACCTACCTTGATATTTCAGATGAGTCGCAAAGGAGTGCTCTTGATGAACTTGCCCAAAAGGAAGCAGAGTATGAGGCCATTGATTTTTCCAAGAAGAATGATAAAGAGATAGATGAGCTTCTTCCGCAGATAAAAGAGCTGACACAGCAGTATCAGAATATTCAGGGAAACCTTTCAGGAACCTTACAGTCAGAGACTGAGGTGAGGGAAGAAAAAGAAAAGCACACGGAGCTTTCAGTGTACTTTGTAAACAAGACCGGGCTTGATCTGTCCAAGATAGTGCTCCATGATCTCACCCGGGATTCCTACAGCGATAATTATATCGGGGAAGGAGTTCTTTTAAATAGTGGATACACTCTTATGGGAGTATCCCTTGATATCTATACTGACAGCAGTCAGTGGGAGTTTATAGTAGCTGATGAAGCCGGCACTGACCATATTCTTGCCTGTGATGATCTTAAAGGGCAGACAAAAGAAAAAATGGCAATTGAGCTAAATTACGATGAATCTACAGGGGAAGGCTCAGCTGTTTTTGCCAATTAATTGCCTGCACTTGGCGCAGTAGCCGTAGATTTCAAGCTGGTGACCTGTAACCTGAAAATCAGGGATAGTGCCTTCAATATGGTGGGCAACATCATGAAGAGGACAGGCCTTGATGGGAATCTTAACGTGGCAGCTCAGGCACACAGCGTAGTGCTTGTGAGATTCTCTTTTTAACTCGTATACAGCGTTGGCCTCAGTGGACAGAACATTTTTTATCACCACGCCGGCTTTTTCGAAAGCCAAAAGATTTCTATATACAGTAGAAAAAGCATATTTTTCTTTTGCATCCGAAGAGTTTAAGATGTCAAAGATCTCAGCAGCTGAAAGAGGCTGGGAGGCAGAGTATAAGACTTTGAAAATGTCTATTCTCTGTCTCGTTTTTTTTATGGTTTCCGGATAGAACTTATCTATTACTTCATCAAAAGAACTGGCGTGGATTTTGCTGTTCATTTCTTTTACCTCAAATTATCAGATAGCGATTCCTAAAAGATCTACTAACATTCCTGCTACAGTACCGATAACAAACAGTAAAATAGCGATGTTAATGTTCTCCTTCTTCTCAGAATTGACTCTGAAAAGAACAAGGAGACCAATACCTGCTCCAACAAAGAGCCCTGACATCATGGTTCCCAAAGTGATCATGGAATCCATGTAAAGTGTTGTAATAAGTACGGATGGTGCGCAGTTTGGAATAAGTCCTACAAGACCTGCAAGGATGTGACTGATGATGGGGTTGGTCTTAAGGAGCATAGAGAGGTTTTCCTCTCCGACAAATTCAATAGCTGCGTTAAGGATAAGGGTAAGGCCCAGCACAAACAGGAAAATGTGGAAGGTGTGTACAAATGCTGACCTGGCGATACCAAAAAGGGATGCATCTTCTTCGTCATCGCAGTGGCAGTGCTCCTTTTCGCACAGCTCGCTTATGCGGACGGGGTCATCGATTGACTTGCCTTTTGCCTTGTGATGGGCGTGGACAATAAAGTCAATGACAAAGCCTGCGATAACGCCAACAAGAGCCTTTAGAGCCAGGATCTTCACCATGGTTGATATAGGAAAATGCTCGGATATCAAAAGAGGTATCATCTCATCTGAGGTTGAAAGATAGATGGCGATGAGAGTTCCTAAGGTGATAACACGGCCTGCGTAGAGGTTTGAAGCGGCTGCAGAAAATCCGCACTGAGGGAATGCGCCAATAAGACCGCCTAAAAGAGGACCAAAGTGCTCAGTCTTCTGGACAACTGATTCTGTGAACTCAGCAGTCTTGTGCTCTAAGTATTCCATAAGCAGGTAGGTCAGAAATAAAAATGGCAGGATCTTGACTGAGTCAATGACTGCGTCTAATACGATATCTACAATAAGCTCCATGATGTCCTCCTTAAAGTGAATGGCGATTGTTGCAAATGCAAATCATTTGCATCTAGAAATAAACAAAAAAAATAAGCATTAAGCGGGTGATGGGAATCGAACCCACGTATCCAGCTTGGAAGGCTGGTGTTCTACCATTGAACTACACCCGCATGGTGCTGACAAGATGTTATTTTACTTAACTTTTTATGGTATGTCAAGAGGTTTTATGGTAAACTTTTCTCTGGCTTATGGCAAAAAAGCCATTTTGCCATTCCCTAAGTTAATTGACAAGTAAATTGCGCGGTGCTATCATTTTCCTACCAAGTTGCTAGGAAATATTAGCAGCGCCGATTTTTGCGTGTTAACCACAATGTTTTTTATAAAGAAAGGAAATCAAAATGTCAGAGCAGTCTTTATTACAGGTAAGGGATTTGTCAGTTTCTATAGATAATGAACTTCCCATTCTTCATAATATCAATCTTGATATCAGACCCGGAGAGACTCATGTACTTATGGGGCCAAACGGAGCAGGTAAGTCAACTCTTGGATTTACTCTCATGGGCAATCCCCACTACTGCGTAACAGGTGGACAGATCCTTTTTGAAGGTGAGGACATCACTAATCTCTCCGCAGACAAAAGAGCTAAGGGCGGAATGTTCTTATCTTTCCAGAATCCATATGAGGTTCCCGGTATATCAATGGGAAGCTTTATCAGAAACGCATATCACGCTCAGACAGGGGCTCCTGTTAAGCTCCTTCAGTTCCAGAAGTCACTTAAGGCTGCCATGGAGCTGCTTTCAATGGATGAATCTTATGCAGACAGAGACCTCAATGTAGGATTTTCCGGCGGTGAGAAAAAGAAGGCTGAGATTCTCCAGCTTCTTATGATGAATCCCAAGTTTGCAATTCTTGATGAGACAGACTCAGGTCTTGACGTTGATGCTGTTCGTACAGTATCCAAGGGTATCGAGGAGTATCAGAAAAAGAAAGACGGAGCTCTTCTTATCATTACCCACAGCACCAAGATCTTAGAGTCACTTCACGTTGACTATACACATGTCCTTGTTAAGGGCGGTATTGTTCACACCGGCGATGGAACACTTGTTGATGAGATCAACGAGAACGGATTTGAGAGATTCATAAAAGAGGATTAATATGAGCGACAACAAGCAGATTGTGGCAGATATTGACCACAGTTTATACGATTTTAAAGATATTGAAAACGAAAAAGATTTCTACAGAATGCAGGAAGGTCTTACAAAGGAGACAGTTCTTAAGGTTTCTGAGGAAAAGAATGATCCTGAGTGGATGAGGGATTTTAGACTGGAGTGCTTAAAGCTCTACAATGAGATCAAGATGCCAAACTGGGGACCAAGCATTGAAGGCCTTGATATGGATAAGATCTCTTCCTATGTAAGACATAAGTCCGACATGAAGGGAAAATGGGAGGATGTTCCTGAGGATATCAAGAACACCTTCGAGAAACTGGGAATTCCCCAGGCAGAGAGAGAATCTCTCGCAGGCGTAGGTGCTCAGTACGATTCAGAGCTGGTTTACCACAACGTAAAGGATGAGGTTGCTGCCCAGGGCGTTATTTACACAGACCTTGAGAGTGCTCTTAGAAGTGAGTATGCAGACATGATAAAGTCTCACTTCATGAAGCTGGTACCACCCACAGACCACAAGTTTGCTGCTCTTCACGGAGCGGTATGGTCAGGGGGATCCTTTGTATATGTTCCTAAAAATGTAAAGGTTGAGATACCGCTTCAGTCATACTTCAGACTTAATGCTGCAGGTGCAGGACAGTTTGAGCACACACTTATTATTGTAGATGAGGGTGCAGACCTTCACTTTATCGAGGGCTGTTCAGCTCCCAAGTACAATGTAGCCAACCTTCACGCAGGCTGCGTTGAGCTTTATGTTGCAAAGAACGCAAGGCTCAGATACTCAACAATTGAGAACTGGTCCAAGAATATGTACAACCTCAACACCAAGAGGGCGCTTGTTGAGGAGAACGGTATCATGGAGTGGGTTTCAGGCTCTTTTGGCTCCCATACATCTTACCTGTATCCCATGACAATCCTTAAGGGAAACGGCTCCAAGATGGAGTTTACCGGAATCACCTTTGCGGGCAAGGGTCAGAATCTTGATACCGGCGCCAAGGTTGTTCACCAGGGTGAGAGGACATCTTCTGTTATCAACACCAAGTCAATTTCCAAGGACGGCGGAATTGGTACATACAGAAGCAGCGTAACTATCCAGAGCAGTGCCAGGAAGGCGAAGGCTTCTGTATCCTGTGATTCGCTTATGCTGGACAGCATTTCAAGAGCAGATACAATTCCGGGAATGGACATCAGGACCAGCGATGCAGATGTCGGACATGAGGCAAAGATCGGAAGGATCAGTGATGAAGCCATTTTCTACCTTATGTCCCGTGGAATCAGCGAAGAGGATGCCAAGGCCATGATCGTAAGCGGCTTTGCAAATCCTGTATCCAAGGAGCTTCCACTTGAATATGCAGTAGAGATGAACAACCTGATAAAGCTCGAGATGAGCGGAAACGGCTGATAAGAGGACAGATGATGAGTAAAGATATAAACATGAAAGTCAATGTTCTGCCAGTTACCACTTACAATTTTCTTCATGTAAACGATGGCAGGCTTGAGATAAAAGATATTGAATTTAAGACCGGAGATGCAAAAAGAGTTAAGGCTGTCCCTTCCGGGGTTACCCTTTGTGAGAACGTGCCTTTTGAAGAGGCCGGAGAGATTTTCAGGGCAAATAAGGACAGGATCCTTTCATTAAAAGAAGAAATGGTAAGCCCTAACTGCGAGACAGCAGCCAGGGATGACAGTCAGGCCATAAGGACGGGAATGGGAGCAGATGTGGATGGGCTCTTTTCTGAAACAGGGGTAACCTGCGATGTCTATACAGTAGATGAGGGCGTAAAGGTTACAGAGCCCATTGTTCTCAGATGGGACTTATCCGAAGGCTTTGGGGGCATTAACAGCCAGGTTATTCATGCCAGGAAGGGCTCTGAAGTAACAGTTATCATGGCTTATACTTCAAAGAAGCAGGCTGGAGGTTTTCTTGGTGTCAGCACAAGGCTTCTTGCTGAGGAAGAGGCTATCATCAATCTTGTAAAGGTCCAGCTCCTTGGAGATGGATATTCACACTTTGATGATATCGGAGGCGCATGTCTAAAGAAGGGCAGGATAGTTCTTACAACCCTTGAGCTTGGAGGAAAAGAAGTATTTAATGGCGCTTATATTAACCTTTCAGAGAAAGAGGCTTCTCTTTCCAGCAACCTCGGATACCTTTCAAGGGATGACCACAAGCTTGATATGAACTATGTGGCTGATCAGAGAGGTAAAAAAACAGACGCATCCATGCAGTTTAAGGGCGTTCTTATGGGAACAGCCCAGAAGACCTTAAGGGATACCCTTGATTTCAAGACAGGAAGCTCAGGATCGGTTGGCGATGAGCAGGAGGATGCACTTCTTCTCTCTGAGACAATCGTAAACCGCACTATGCCTGTTATCCTTTGTCAGGAAGAGGATGTAGAGGGAAGACACGGAGCAACTATTGGTCAGCTTGGCGAGGATCTTCTTTTCTATATGCAGTGCAGAGGAATTGACGAGGAAGAAGCAAAGCGCATCATGATCAAGGCCCGCCTTGAGAGCGTTGCAAGACTTATTCCGGATCAGGAGATCAGACAGCTTGCAACCTATTATATTCAGCAGATAGTATGATTTTTAAGGAGAACTTATGAAGACACCTATGGAGTGCCGAGAGGACTTTGATATCTTAAAGTCCGGCGAGTACGTTTATTTTGATAATGCAGCAACAAGCCAGAGGCCAAGGCAGGTACTTGAGGCTGTTTCAGAGTTTTACAAGACATCCAACGCCAATCCCTTAAGGGGACTGTACGACTGGAGCATGGCTGCTACAGAGCGCTATGAAAGTGCAAGAAAGACGGTGGCAGATTTTATAGGTGCCTCGGATTCTTCAGAGATCATTTTTACAAGAAATACCACAGAATCCATTAACCTTGTGGCATACAGCTACGGACTTGATAATGTTAAAGAGGGCGATGAGATCGTCATCACGGTCATGGAGCACCACAGCAACATCCTTCCATGGCAGATGGTAGCAAGGAAAAACAAGGCTAAGCTTATATACCTTGAGCCGGACGAGGAAGGAGTTATCTCTAAAGAGGAATACACTTCAAAGATCACTGATAAGACAAAGATCGTGGCAATAGGCCATGTTTCCAACGTAATGGGCATTACCAATCCGGTAAAAGAGATCACGCAGTACGCCCATTCAAAAGGCGCCGTAGTTTTGGTTGATGGTGCCCAGTCAGCACCACATATGGCAGTGGATGTTCAGGATATCGGATGCGATTTTTTTGCACTGTCAGGACATAAGATGCTGGCACCGATGGGAATAGGGGCGCTGTACGGAAGAAAAGAGCTTCTTGAAAACATGCAGCCATTCCTTACAGGCGGTGAGATGATTGAGTACGTCACAAGGGAAGATGCAACCTATGCAGAGCTTCCTCACAAGTTTGAGGCAGGAACAGTAAATGCAGGGGATGCAGTGGGACTTGAGACTGCCATCAGATATATTCAGGACATCGGGTTTGACGCCATTGAGGAGCAGGAGAAAAAGCTCACAGCTCTTTTAATGGATGGACTAAAGGAGCTTCCATATATTAAAATATATGGGTCAAAGGATCCAAATAAGCACTGTGGTATCGTTACATTTACAATGGATGGGGTTCATCCCCACGATCTGTCCTCTGTCCTTAATGACGACAAGGTTTGTGTAAGGGCAGGACATCACTGTGCACAGCCACTGATGCAGTTCATCGGGGCGGGATCTACGGCCAGAGCAAGCGTATATTTCTATAATACCGAGGAGGAAGTTAAGATCTTTTTGGACAAGCTTTCCAAGGTAAGAGAGGTAATGGGTTATGGAGCTTAAGCAGTTATACAGAGAAATAGTCAATGAGCACAATCTTCATCCTGTGCATAAAAAAGCGATAGAATCCCCTGATCTTGTAATGAGGGGAGTTAATCCAAGCTGTGGTGATGACATCACACTTAGCCTTAAGATCGCAGACGGCATCATTACAGATGCGGGATACGAGGGATCAGGATGCGCCATCTCACAGGCTTCAGTGGATATGATGGTGGATCAGATCATTGGTAAGAACAAGGATGAGGCAATAAAACTTGCCGGAACCTTTATGGGAATGATTAAGGGTGAGATCACAGACGAGGAGAGCCTTGAAGCCCTCGATGAGGCAGCAGCTCTTCAGGATGTGGCACATATGCCTGCAAGGGTTAAATGTGCGGTGCTTGG
>JAEEGL014580569.1_pt1 | contig 10573 bp, 11 predicted proteins | sample 9134231 | NCBI WGS metagenome assembly JAEEGL01 (sample SAMN16246548, study PRJNA631951) | gut metagenome | biome: gut microbiome; feature: rumen; material: fiber-attached | host: Bos | place: Iran: Karaj | collected 2018-10
GCAAATTGTATGTTTCTAGAAAAGGCGCGGTAACGAATTCTTTAGAACAAGTTGCCGCGCCCATGTGAAGCCTGCTTATTAGGTTCAATTTCGAGTTTCATTCAATTGTGTCATTGCCGTTCTAGACACGGCAATCTAATGACAATTATTCTTGGTTTTGTGAAGAAAGATTCTCGGGGCACCTATCTGCCGACAGGTAGACGCCCGACGTTGACAAATTCTTGCAAAATTTATGATAAAATAACAAAACTTGAAATTGAGGCTAATAGTATATATGTCTTAAATGCTATTTAAAGAAAAGAGAGCTATATATGAAGAAGTTTTTATTAGTTTTTAGTGTTTTAGTGATTTTTAATTTATATTGTTTTGCGGAAGTTACAACAGACTCTATCTGGGGTGTTTGGGATATTGACCATGACGAATATACTTATGAATCACTCCAGATGGTAAATGCTGATGGAATTGAATATCTCCGTATGACATGGGAGCTTTTGATTTTTGAAAAGAACAGTGATGGAAAATCTGTTATTTGGGAACAGGGTGGCGGTTGCGATTTATTGGATTGTTATCAAAAAGACAGCAAGACGATTATTCTTTGCATTAGGACAATTGGTGATAATATGCTGTATGGTGAAGTTGCTATGCATTTTATAGACGAAAATCATGTGTGGTTTGAAGTTTTGAAACCTACAAAAAATAATACCAATTTGCCTTTGATAACAGATTTTAAAGATAGCAAGAAAATTTTGACCCGTATGCCGACAATTGCTTCTTTGAATATACCAGTAATAACATTAAACGAAGGCGATTTGATGTATTGCAATGATAATTTGCGTCTAAGAACTGAACATTCTATTCATTCTTCTGATTCAAAAGTAATTGTCTGCATGAAAAAAGGCACAAAAGTTAAAGTAGTACAAAAATACAATTGGCCCGGCTACATTGACGGTGTAGTTTCAGACTGGGTTGAAGTTGAAGTAATCGAAGATTCATTCGACAAAGATAGCAAACCGCTGCCCAAAGGCACACGCGGCTGGTGCTTCGGTGCATACCTGACTCTAATTGATGATGGTTCAAAATAGAATTCATCTCACGATCCATTCGTGCCGAGGGGTTGATACCCCGACGCTGCTAGAAGCTTTGTTGCGGGTCTGCGTCGAAACAAAGGGTATCAAACCTGAGTGCAATTGGGTAATCATGCAAACTTTGGGTATTCAAAAACAGAAGCCTGCATAAACAGATTCTGTGACGAAACGGAATCTGGCAAGAGTATGTTCAGTCTGTAAAAAGGTAATGGAATTAGTCTATTGCGAAAAGAAAAGCTCAACAATAGAAAAAGCACTGTGGGTATGTTATAATACCGCTATGAATCAAAGATTTTTGCCGATTGGCATTCAAGATTTTGAAGACTTGCGCAAACGTGGCTGCATTTATGTAGATAAAACAGCACTTATATACAAACTTGCTGCAGAGGGGAAACCATACTTTTTAAGCCGTCCGCGGCGGTTTGGCAAAAGTCTTCTGCTTTCTACAATGGAAGCATACTTCCTCGGCAAAAAAGAACTGTTCAAGGGGCTTGCGCTCGAAAAGCTCGAAAAAGACTGGACTGAATATCCTGTTATAAAAATCAGTTTTGGGGCTGATAATTACCCTGATTTGGCAAGCCTGAAATCTGCGCTGAATCTGCAGCTTTCAAAGTATGAAAAGACGTATAACATTCAGGTTGAGGACAACCGTTTTGCACCGCGTTTGAATAATATCATTACAAATGTCAGCGAACAGACTGGTAAAAAAGTTGTCATCCTTATCGATGAATACGACAAGCCGATTCTGGATGCCCTTTATACCGAATACGAAGAACCCAACCGCCAGGAACTAAGAAGTTTTTACAGCCCGCTCAAAGACTGCGACAAGTATATCCGCTTTTTGTTCATAACAGGAATTACGAAAGTAAGCCATGTAAATATTTTTTCAGGCTTGAATCAGCTGAATGATATTAGTCTGAATCAAGATTTCTGTACCCTGTGTGGAATTTCAGAAACAGAACTTGAAAAATATTTTAAGCCGGAAATAGAAAAACTTGCAAAAGACAGGGAAATGACAGTTTCTGCAACAAAGGAAAAACTTGCAGAAATGTATGACGGCTATCATTTTGCATTTAGGGGAGAAGGAGTTTATAATCCGTTCTGTTTATTCAAATGCTTCTTTGAAAAAATGTTCGGCTCATACTGGTTTGAAAGCGGTACGCCATCATTTCTGGTAAAGACGCTGCAAAATGAGCCGCTCGAATTATCGACTATGGTAAATGGCCGTATTGCAAACGAAAATCAGTTTAAGAATTATGACCCTGACAGCAAAAATATGCTGCCTGTAATTTATCAGAGCGGATATCTTACAATCAAAGGCTATGATAAAGAAAACAATCTTTATAAACTTGATTTTCCGAACCGCGAAATCGAAGAAGGCTTTCTTGAAGTTCTGCTCAAAAAGTTCATAAAAGTTCCGTATGATGATATCGGGCTTGAAATCAACAATCTGAAAAACTCCTTAAAGAATCACGATGTAGATAAAGTGCTTTTCATAATAAAAGCCGCGATTGCCGATTTGCCGACTGTCGTAAAAAAAGACATGTGCGAAAATTACTATGAATCTGTCACACATCTTGTTTTCAGGCTTACAGGATTCAGAGTTGTCAGCGAGCTGCAGTCTGTTGCCGGAAGAAGCGACATTGTGCTTACAACAAAAGACAGCGTTTTCATCTTTGAGCTGAAAATGGACAAAGGACGCGGTTTTGAAGAAGTTGCCGCCGAAGCCCTTTCGCAGATTGATGCGAACGGCTACGCAGACCGCTTTGCCGTAAGCGGAAAAACAATGTACAAAGCGGGAGTTGTCTTTTCAAGCGACGGAAAGGGCTTGCTCGGCTGGAAAGTAGCGGGGGCGAACAGCTGAGCAACGATGCGATGTGTGTTTCGTTGACAACTGAAAAAAGCTGTTTTATACTCGTTATATCTACAAGCAGTAGCTAGATTTACGCTGAACGGCGCACTGCCTTTCAGCCAAGCTATAAATATTTCGGAGGAAAAAAATGGCATGTTTTACTGCGCCTTTGGCAGAGGCAATTATTGTCAGCGCTGCAAAAAAGGTGATTGCAAAAAAAGAAAAAGCCGGTGCAACAGAAAACGCTTCGGACGGAACAATCTTGTTCAGCGAGAAGCTCGGCTGGCTTGAGAAAATGCTCTGGGGCGGCTCTGCTCTGCTTGCGTTTGAGCATGTTTGGCACGGCGAAGTTGTGCCTTATTTTCCGTTTTTGACGGCAGCCGAAAACCCAGAAGACTTTGCGCAGATGCTAAGGGAAATAGCCATAAACGGTGTGGGCATGGCTTTGCTTGTAACTGCCGTTTGGGGCGTTATGCTCTATGTTTCAAAGAAACTTGAAAAGCGTTATCTTAACAAACCGGGCATAAAGCCAGCTTTATAACGAGGTGCGCAGATGACATTGCTTATAACTTTGACGGCGGCAATTATTGCCACAATAATCTGGTATAAAGACGCTGCATCTGGCAAAACCAGAATGCTCGGCACGTTGAGCCTTATTTATTGGGGCGCGGGGCTTATGTGGCTTGTTGATTCAGTTGTTGAATATCTTGAGCTTGGTGCAGAATTTTTTGCACCGGCCGCAGAAGACATGCTGAACGACACATATCTCGGCCTTTCTGTAGTAGTGCTGGGGCTGATAATCTGGATGATTTGTTTCTTGGTCAAAGACCCTGACGGTGTTTTCAAGAAAATCTTGTTTAAGAATAGCCAGCCTGCAAAATAACCGCTTTTAATAGATAACAAAAGGGCTGTCTGAAAAGTTGTGCTTTTTGGGCAGCCCAAATTTTTTATGGAAAATCTTACAACTGAAAAACTTGAAAAACTGAAAGAATCGCTGCAAAATATGCAGAAAACCGCCGTCGCATTTTCTGGCGGCGTTGATTCCACTTTTTTGCTGAAAGTTGCACGTGACGTGCTTGGCGATAACGCAGTTGCGGTTACGGTGCGTTCGTGCCTTGTGCCGCGCCGAGAGCTTGCAGAAGCTGAAAATTTCTGCAAATCAAACGGAATCAGACAGCTTTTCATTGATGCCAAGCCTTTGGAAATTCCGGGTTTCGATGAAAACCCACAAGACAGGTGCTACATCTGCAAGCGTTCAATTTTTCAGCAGATTGTTGAGCTTGCGGCGCGGCACGGCATTGCTCATATCTGTGAAGGCAGCAACGCCGACGACACAAAAGATTACCGCCCTGGAATGAAGGCTGTTTCGGAGCTTGGCATAAAAAGCCCTTTGCGCGAGGCCGCGCTTGCAAAAGCCGAAATCCGAGAGCTTTCTAAAGCGATGAAGCTTGAAACGTGGAACAAGCCGTCTTTTGCGTGCCTTGCGTCGCGCTTTGTTTATGGCGAAAAAATTGACGAAGCTTCTTTGAAGATGGTGGAAGCTGCCGAGCAGTTTCTGCTTGATTCGGGCTTTACGCAAATGCGCGTGCGTGTTCACGGCAAAATGGCGCGCATCGAAGTGCCACCGCAAGATTTTCCGCTTATGCTGGAAAATGCCGCCAAGATAAACGGCGCACTCAAAGATTTGGGCTTCAGCTATGTGACGGTGGACTTGCAGGGTTACAGGACAGGCAGCATGAACGAGGCTTTTTATAAAGGAAATTTCTAAAAGCATGGAAACATTTGAAAATTTGGGAATAGCCAAAATAGACACAAGCCGCGAACAGCGCACAGGTTTCCCTGAAGTGGTGTTCTGCCAGAGAAAGCAGGACGCGCACCTTCTTGAAATTTACAAGAAGCTTTACGAAACGCAAGGCCATGTCTTCGGCACAAGGGCAGCGCCGCATCAAGCTGAAATAATCAAGGCTGTTTTTCCGCAAGCTGAATATGACGAAGTTTCGCGCACTCTGCTGATAAGGCCTGAAAAGCAGCCGGAACTTATCGGCAATATTGCGGTCTGCACCGCTGGCACAGCCGACATTTCAGTTGCAGAAGAATGCGTAAAGACAATCGAATATTTCGGCTCTAAGGCAAGCCGCTTCTATGATGTGGGCGTTTCTGGCATTCACAGGCTGCTTTCTCAAGTTGATGAAATAAACCGCGCGAACGCCGTTGTCGCAATTGCCGGAATGGAAGGTGCGCTTGCAAGCGTTATCGGCGGTCTTGTGAAAGTGCCTGTAATTGCAGTGCCAACAAGCGTCGGCTACGGCGCAAGCTTTAACGGCGTTTCGGCATTGCTCACGATGATAAATTCATGCGCCAACGGCATCAGCGTTGTGAACATTGACAATGGCTACGGCGCAGGCTATATAGCAACTCAAATAAACCGCCTTGCAGAAGGAAAACTGAAATGAAATCTTTGTATTTGGAATGTAAATCTGGCATAAGCGGCGATATGGCTGTGGCAGCATTGCTTGACCTTGGTGCAGACAAGGCTGTTTTACAAAAAGTGCTTGATTCGATGCCGCTTGAAGGGTTCAAAACTGAAATAAGCCGCGTGCAGAAAAGCGGAATCGATGTCTGCGACTTCAACGTGATTCTTGAGCATGACAACCACGACCACGATATGGCGTATCTTTTCGGTGACGGCAGCAGCTGCCATGAACACGTCCACGAACATGAGCATAGCCATGAACATGAGGGGCATCATCACCACGAACACGAGCACCATCATGAGCATGATGCGCAATTTTGCGAAGAGCATTGCCACGATTACGGCGATGAAGCCCACACGCATGAGCTCCATCACGAAGAGCATCACCACGAGCATGGCGAACACCATCATCATGAGCACCGCGGCTTGGCTGAAATTCAAAAGATTATCGCCGGAACAGACATGACTGAAAAGGCGCGGCAACTTGCGCTTAAGATTTTCGACATTCTCGCGGAAGCTGAATCAAAGGCGCACAACAAGCCTAAAAACGAAGTGCATTTTCACGAAGTCGGTGCAGTTGATTCGATTGTCGACATTGTTGCGCTTGCGGTTTGCTTCGACAATCTCGGCATAGACAATGTGATTGTGCCCGAAATGTGCGAAGGCACTGGCACGGTGCGCTGTCAGCACGGCGTTCTGCCTGTGCCTGTTCCGGCTGTGAGCAACATAGCCGCCGCTTATAAGCTGCCGCTTTCGTTTGTCAAAGATCGTGGTGAATTCATTACACCGACCGGCGCGGCTTTTGTTGCCGCCGTGATGAAAAGCCAAAAATTGCCAGAAAGGTTCACGATTAAGAAAATCGGAATGGGCGCAGGCAAGCGCGCCTACGAACGCCCGAATTTTTTGCGCATTTTCATAATTGAAGACGCTGCCGCTAATGATGAACCGCAGACCGAAGATTTATACAAGCTTGAAACGAACATTGACGACTGCTCTGGCGAAGCTTTGGGCTTTGCGATGGAGCGGCTTTTGCAAGCCGGCGCGCTAGACGTGCATTATATTCCATGCTTTATGAAGAAAAACCGCCCGGGCTGGCTGCTGATTGTCTTGTGCACCGGCGGCAATATTGCGCGCCTGGAGCAGATAATCTTTGCAGAAACAACCACAATCGGAATCAGGCGCATCAAGGTTGAGCGCACCAAGCTTGAACGGCGCGAAATTGTGCTGAAAACAGAATTCGGCGAAGTTAAGGCAAAGCAGGTAACGCTGCCCGACGGCACTACGCGAAACTACCCCGAATATGAATCTGTTGCCAGCATCTGCCGCGAGAAGGGCTTGAATTTTCAGCAAGTCTACAACAAGGCTCTGGAACTTTAGCGTTTACCGCTGATATTTGAAATTGCGCACCCGACACAGGGGCGTCAGGGCACAGCTTTAGTTATAAATCCAGATGCCTGTGTATTCTTTGATGATTTCCAGTTTTCTTTGGATTATGTCGTCTTTCATTGAATCGCCAAAAAAGCCGCCCATTATTCTTCCGGCTTCTTCGTGGTTACTGAATTTGTAATCAGTTTCAATTATGTATTCTTTAAAGCCGTTATCAACAAGTGCATGATAAAACTGGGCAAGCTTTTCTCCCGGTGGATTTGCTGATTCTACGTTTGTTCCCATAGTTTCAATAAAAATGACTTTATCTGCCCTTTTTGTAGTTTCGCTGATAAGCATTTGAATGGTCTGTGCCCGGGTTTCGTTGTCTTGAACCACTAAATGTCCGAAACTCCAGCCTTCAATTATTATGTCAAATTTGTTTTCAAGTGAATTTATCTGCTTGTTGTCAAGAATGGAATATTCGATTTTATCTGACCATTTCGACAAGTTTATCTTTGCTTTGTCAATCATGTGCTGCGAGTTATCGTACGCATAAACTTTTTGAGCCTTGTCGATATAGTTCTTTGTAACTCTGCCGGTTCCTATACCAAATTCGCCGGCAATTTTATTTTCCCATTGTATATTGCTGTTGAGAAACTTATAAAGATTGTTATTATAATCTTCGTGGTTAACCAATTCGTCATACAAGTCTGAATAATTTTTATAGACATCGAACATATTCGCCATAATTTCTTCCTTGTGCTTTAAAGTCTCTTCAAAAATGAATGTTTTGTGTCCATTTCAAAACCGTTTTCTTTATAAAAGTTTAATGTGCTTTCCCGGTATTTACTCACCATAAGAATAATCTACATGAGAACATGGTTCAAAGAATCCTGTAATGGCTTCTATTTTTTTATCAACAATTTCAAAAGTTACAGAACATTCTAAATCATATTGGTCTCCACTTTTTTTATACACAATATAACTTACAAAATCATTTTTTTCACCAAGATTATAATCTAATGCTCCAAAAGTATTGTAAAGTAATTCAACAGAATCTTCAATTTTTATTTTAGAATCTTCAAGAAGTTCATTGTTAATGATTCTGATATAGGGATTTCCATGCAGGCTAAGGCTGTTACCTTTGTAATAACATTCCCCTTCGTCAGAAGAAATCTCATCATAATTTTTATAGATAAAATTGCATAAAGAATTCAGCTTAAATGCAAAATTATAATTTTCATTATTAAGTTCGGTAATGATATTTGATGGAACTCTTTTTTTTATTTCTTCTTCATGTTTTCTAGAAGCTTCTGCATATTTTTTCTGTTGATTTGTCTGATTGATAAGTGCTTTTTTTTGACGGATAGTATCAGAAATACTTAGTGTGAAAATTAAAACTCCAAAAGCATAAACAATGGAAAGAAAGATAAAAATTGGAACAAGCCAAAACCTTTTATGATTATTTATCTGTTCTTTATTTGACTTTGAAAATATGCATTTAAAATTATAAAATGGAATAAAAAAACATCCTATTTTTTTACCTGTTCCATTAAAAATTTTTACATGTTGTTGAAACAAAGTTAGCAGAAAAACAATATCAAAAATTAATGTAAATAAAGTCCAATAATAAGTTTCAAATGGAAGAAAATATATAAAACAAAATCTTATAGTAAAAAAAAGAAAATACACTAAAAAGACTTTCCAAAAGTTTCTTTTTTTTGTAATTCCTGAATAATCAAAAATATTCAATATCATTTTTTTTCCACAAATGTGCCCCAGTGCGGGCGTCCACATAAAAACTGGTTGTACCGCACGGCATCTTGATTGGTCATTGCTTAAATTCCTAAAAGCTCTTTCAAGCCGTCTTCGTCGCGGCCGCTTTCAACGCGTGTTAGAATCTTGCCGTCTTTGACGACCATCAAAGTCGGCACGCTCAAGATGCGCAGGCGGTCTGCAATTGAAGGCTCTGCTTCTACGTCAACTTTGTAAAGCTTAACCTTGTCGGCATATTCTTTTGCAAAGTCTTCAAGAATCGGCGCGAGCATTTTGCACTGACCGCACCAGTCAGCAAAAAAGTCAATGAGTATCAAGCCGGTACTTTTGAAAATTTTCTCATCAAATGTTCCGGCTGTAAGGTTTTCAATCATGAAAAATCTCCTAGTTTTTAGACGAGGCTCAAGCTTTGCCGCTTATCTGAACTTGCCCGAGAATCTCGATTTCGCTTATGCCGCGGTGAATGGCGGCGCGCCTTAAAAGCCCGTCCGGGAACAAAGCCGAGCAGTTTCTTCCGCTTGTCTTGGCAAAATAAAGCGCCTTGTCAGCGCGGTCAAGCAGCACTTTCGGCTCGGCCTTTTCAGACGCTGAAATAAGGCACGCGCCGAGGCTTATCGTAACAGAAAGCTTGTTGCCGTTCACGTTTACTTCAGACTGGCTCACCGTTTTTCTTAGCCGCTCCGCAAGTGCGGTCAAGCCGACAGCATCGGTTTCTGGAATAAGTATTGCAAATTCTTCGCCGCCGAACCGGCAGAGGCAGTCTTCTTTGCGCAAAACCGCGCTCATAGAAGCCGCCATAGTTATCAGCACCTTATCTCCGGCAAGATGACCCCATGTGTCGTTGAAATTCTTAAAATGGTCAATGTCTATCATTAAAAGGCCGGCCGTGTGCTTGTAGCGGCGCACGATAGCCGTAGTTTCGTCCAGCTTGTTGATAAAATAATCGTATGTGTAAAGTCCTGTTTTCGGGTCTGTAATCGAAGTCTTGTAATGCATGTCGTTCTGAATCATTACAGAGAGAACGCTGAACATGTGCGTAATATAGTCGATTTCGGCGCGGGTATAAGCGTTGCCGGTCAGTTTGTCGCTGAAAATTGCAAAGCCGTAAATGCCGCCGATGCCTTTCAGCGGAAAAATCATCAGCGGATGAATGTCGAGAAAATCTTTTGAAAAGCAGTCGCTGCCGGCTTGGGCTTTGATTTTTTCAAATTCGTTTTCGGTGTTGCCTTCTTCATAATATTTGCGGAGCGTCTTGTAGTTTGAGTCATCAATCCTCTCTGAAACGCGCCCGATGTTTTTGTAGCAATACTGAATGATTGAATTTTCTCTTGGCGGCTGAATCATGAAAGCCATGAACTGCGGCAAAAAATAGTCGAGGAATCTTGTGCTGATGAATTCGAACATGCTGTCTGCGCTCGTAATCAGCAGAAGAGCTGCGCTGTCGTCAATGAGCCTGCGAAGCTGTCTGTTCTCATGCTGAAGATTTTGGTTCCTTTCGAGCATTCCAGAATTGCTCAAAGAATTGAACTGTGCGATAAAATCGTTAGTTATCTGTTCCGGCATATGTTCCTCGTTTTTTTTGCAACCTTGTTACATCATACCATAGCTTTGTGGTTTTTCAAGAAATATTTTTCAAGCTCGTTATGCACACGCTTTTTGTCTGCGCTCCAAAGCGGCGCAATCAGAATCTTTTTTGCGCCGTCGCCGGTCAGCCTGTGAATAACTATATCTTGAGGAATTATGTCCAAAGCCTTTGCAAGAAGCTCAAAATATTGCTCCATCGAAAGGCATTCAAACTTGTGCGCAAGGTAATCTTCCGCAAGGCCGGTGTTCTTCAAGACATGAAGCAGCGCAATTTTTATGCCGTCTGTCCCAGCTTTTATTGAATGGCGCACAGTGCTAAGCATATCTTCTTCAGTTTCGCCCGGCAGCCCGAAAATTATGTGTGTAACAACGTGAATATCTTTTGAAATGCCGTGAAGCTTCCGCACAGCTTCATCGTATTCGGCTGTTTCATAA
>JAEEGL015032909.1_pt1 | contig 10573 bp, 3 predicted proteins | sample 9134231 | NCBI WGS metagenome assembly JAEEGL01 (sample SAMN16246548, study PRJNA631951) | gut metagenome | biome: gut microbiome; feature: rumen; material: fiber-attached | host: Bos | place: Iran: Karaj | collected 2018-10
TAGTTTCTTTTTTTAATTCCATTAATAAATTATAAGGATTTTTAATATCTTCTTCAGGAAAAGTAATATTATTATCTTTCATTAATTGAATTAAACTATCAATTTCTTTATTAATTTTCATATCTTCATTCTTTAATAAATTAATAGTTTCTAAAGTAGCAGCAGAAATTTTTCTTTTTCCTTTATTAGGGAATTTTTTTTTCTTTTTTTCATCATCATCAGAATTTTCTTCACTTGCATTATAAGCTTCTTTATCATTATCTTTCATATTTTTATTTTTAATATCATCATTAGAATTTTCTTCAATTGAATCACTTTTACCAAAAGTTTTAGAAACTTTTAAATTTAATTCATTTGATTCTTTAATAGTTCTATAATATCTTTCTTTAAATTCTTTATATAAAATTAAACTTTTTTCTAAAAATTCAGAAACTGCATCTTGAAAAGTAACAGTTAAATGAACAAAATCTAATTTTTTTAAAGTATATAATTCAGCAACACGACTTTTAATTTTAATTGAATAATTTATTGCTTGTCCAGTACACATTTCAATTTCTCCAAAATTCCAATTTTTTTTTAAAGTTCTTACTTCTTTTTCATTATATTCTTTTGGCATACAATAAGTAACAGTACCTTTACCAATTAAATACATATCTTGTATTATATCTTTTGGTTGATACATATAATCATTTTGATAAAAAACAAAAGGTTTTAATAAAGGCGCAACACTACCATAAAATTCATCAGTTTGTCCTCTAAAAAAAATAAAATTTTTAATAGTTTTATCATTAATAACTTGTGATAATTCTAATCTTAATTTATTAGGTAATTCCTTCATTAATTTCTTAGTTTCTAATTGATCTCTATTTGTATCAAATTTAATTGCTCTTTTAACTTTTTCATAAGTAGTTTTATCAATATCATAATTTCTTTGTATATGATCAATATATTCTAATTTTTCATCTAATTCATGTTGTTTTTGATTAATAGCAGAAACAATTACACTAAGTGTTCCTATAAAAAAAGAATAAATAACAACACCAATTGAAATAATAATTATTGAATATATTTTTTCTAACCAAGAATAACCACTTATATTTCCATAACCAACTGTAGTTACTGTTGTTAATGTCCAATATAATGATATGTAATATAAATCTATTTCACTTCTATCTATTAAATTTAAATGAGAAACCCAAGTTGTTGGATCAAAATTATTTATTCTTGCTAAATAATAAAATAAACATGCACAAATATGATTTGAAAATGCAAATGAGAAAAGTAATAAAAAACATCTTTGGAAATTTATACCTAATTTAAATTTTTCTATTAAATTTCTTAAACATTTTTCTACATTTCTATTATCTTGAATTAATTTAAAAGCTCTGAATAATTTAGGTAAATTAAATAATAAAATTTTTTTAGTTTCTTGATCATTAATTAAAAGACCAAAAGGGAAAACCCCACAAAAATCAATAATAAACCAACCAGTTAAATATTCAGATAAATTTTGACCAAAAGTAATATTTTTTTGTCCATTAGTAAAAAAATTTGAAATAATATCAATAGTACAAACAATAATACAAGAAACTTCAAAAAAAGATTTATCTTTAACTGCATTAAATGCAATTGAATAAGGAGTAACAAAACAAGATAAAAGAACAAAAGAAGTAATTATTAATTCCCAATAATATAAATATTTATTATCTTGTTTAATCATAAATTTAATATGAACTTCTTCATCAGATGCTTCATTCTCTGAATCAGAATTTTCTATTTTTTCAACTTTTTTTAATACTCTATTTTCATGTTCATATTTATCTTCTATCATTGTTGAATGTTCACTTTGACTTACTGATGATGATGATGATTTTAATGATGACGCATTTCTTAATGTTGAACTTTTAATATTTGAATTTTTTATATTTGAATCAAATTTTAATTTTTCTTTTAAATCTTCTTCTTTATTCTTCGACATTATTTCATCTATTGAACCACTGAAACTTCTTTCTTTTAATAAATTTGCATTACTTGAATTGTTTAAGTTTTGAGATTTTTCTTTATCTTTGTGACTTTCTAAAAGAAGCTCAAATGCACTTGATCTTTTTGTATGAGAGGCTTTTTTATCTGTTAATGGATATGATGATTCGTTTAGAACTGAATTGTTTATTGATATATTATTTTCATTGTTGTCTTTCATTAATATTTATTTATGAATTAATTCTTTTAGAATAGTAATATAATAATTATTAAATATTTGATCTAATTTATTATAATATTATTTACATATTTTCTTTTATTCATATTTAAAAATTTAATTCGTATTTTTTAACAAATTATATATATATTTTAATATATAAATAAAAAAAAATAATAATATTATACATAAAATAAAAAAATTTTAAAAGAATAGTTTGGGTTAATAATTTTATTAAAAAAATATAAATACTCAAGTTCCTTTTTTTTAGTATTATTATTATAATGATAGATTATTCTTTCAGAATGATTATATTTGGTTTTATAAGTAATATATTCTATTTGATTTCACTGATAATATGAATGAAAAGAATCCTATCTGCTTTTTTTTTATTATGTTAATTTAAAACTTTAATTATTTCCTTTTCCACTCATTTTTTTTTTCTTTTATCTATTATAGGGATATATATTATTATAAAATAGTGAGAAATTTAATTTTTTATTTTAAATATATTTAAATTTTTATTTTAAAATATTATATTAAAAATTTTTTAATATTAGTTAAGGTTTATGATTAATAATTAAAAATGAAATTCAAACATATTTTTTGCTCAATTTCAATTTTAATTATGGCATTTATGGGATATAATTTAAATTTATATCTTCAAATATTTTCAAAAGTATCAAATATAAATATTTCAAATAAAAAATGTAAGAAAATAAATCACAAATATTCATTTGAAGACATGTTTTTATTAAATGAAGAATATATAATTTTATCAAAACATTTATTAAATTTATTCAATTATGAATATTTAGAAAAACCAAGTATAAATGGTGGAATATATGTATATAATATTAAACAAGAAAAAATATCCTATCTCCCAATAAAAAATTATCCAAAAAATATAATTTTTGGTCCTCATGGAATAGATATTGTAAATAAAGAATATTTATTTATAATAAATCATTCATCAAAATTTAATAATGGACAAGAGAGAATAGAAATAGTAAAAATATTATCTAATGCAAATGAAGAAATTGAATTATCATATATTAAAAGTATAATATTACCAAAAGAATTTTTTGGAACTTTAAAATCAATAGTAGGAATTAATTTAAATACATTTTATTTTACAACATGGAAACCTTTTGGTTACCCAATATCAAATGATGATAAAAATTCCATAAAAGAAATATTACTATTTAAATTAAAAAAATTTATAAATAATTATTCTCCAGTTTTTAATATTAAATTAACATATGTATACATGTATCATAATGGAGAAATTAAAAAATTAGAAAATTCAAAATCAATTTCAAATAATGGATTATCATATGATTCAAAAAGAAAAATATTATATTCAGTTCAAACATATGAAAAAAAAATAAATATTTATCAATTAAATAATGATGGTACAAAAGCAAATTTTATTAGATATATTAATACAATTTATTCAATTGATAATATTTATTATGATGAAAAAGTTAATAAATTATATGGTGGAATTTGTGGAAGAATGATTGATACTGAAAATATTGTTATTGCTTTGGATAAAGGAAGTAAGATTGATAATATTGAACATTTTTCTGGATTTGAAGAAATTAATCTAAATAATGATAAAGTTGAAAATATTATTTTACAAAATGATTTTAAAGTTGTTAGTTCTGCTATTAAATTTAAGAAAAAGTTTTATTTTTTTACTAGTAATTTCATTCCTGGAATTTATATTTGTGAAGAAAAATAAATTATATAGTATGTTGATTTTGTGTTTTTTAATAAATTTTTTTTAAAAGTTTTTATTTAATTTAAAGTATTTTATGAATTTAAAATTTTAATATTATTTTTGTTAGATAAATATAATATATTAAAATTAGAAATTTGAATATTTATTAGTCTTATTATAATATATTATTATTTATTGAATTTTAAATTAAATGTTAAATGTAAAACATATTTTCAAAAAAGCTTTTCTTTTAATACTTTTCTCTGAACTAATTTTAATAATAATAATAATATTAAGATATATTAATAAAGCAGGAAATATAATTGAAGGTATAGATGAACAAAGAAAATTAATGAACATAATATCAAAAGATGAAAATTTTGAATATTTAAATAAAAAAATTCAATTAATAATAGAAGATGAATTTTTAATATTAAGATCATTTGAAACAATATTTACATCAATATCTAATAGAGATATATTATTAAATGATGTAACTAATTTTCCAGAACCAGAAAATTATTTAAATAATATAATTAAAAAAGAAGCTTGGTATTTAAAAAATTCATGGGAAGAAATAGAAAATTTAAATATATTAAAATTTTTTTATTATTCTGTAAATCAAAATTATGGTATAATTCAAGAAAATTTATTAAAATATTCAAGATTACTTCAACCTTTACTAAAAAAATTATTACAAAAATATTATTCTTGGAAAGATAAAATTTATGTTAATGTAGAATATATTCATATAACATTTAGTACAGGATTATTTTTAAAATATCCATATTATCCAAGTAATTATTTATCAGGTTTTAAAAATACATATAATACAAATTGTCAATATTTAAATTCTTCAGATCAAGATTATTATGACCCAAGATGTAGAGAATTTTATATAAGAGTAGTTGAAGATAAAATAACTTTTACTAAACCTTATAAATTTCCAAATGGACTTTATGGAACTGATATTTGTGTTAAATCTAATAAAAATATTAAATATAAAATTGATTCTAATACAGAAACTGATTTTTTTTTTGTTGTTTGTTATTCTATTAATTTTTATGATTATTCAATTTTTAAAAGATTAAAAACTGAAAATTTTCAAAATTCTGAAACTGAATATTTTATTACTTATATTAATGAAAATGTTAATGAATTAAAAGTTGTTTATAATTCCAATCAATTTTTAGCGTCTTTAAATTGTAGTGTTGAAAATAATAATAATTATAATAATTATGATTGTGAACCAGTTGATTTTTTAAATGTTTTCTTTAAAAAAGAATTAGATTCTCTTTATTCTTCTTTATCAAAAAATTATTCTAAAAATTTATCAAATGATGAAATTAAGACTTATATTCAAAATTACAATAATTTAAAAGATTCATCACAATATAAATTAATATTAAATACAATTAATGAAAAAGTATTTCCACATAGACAAGAAATATTGAAAATAACGACATCAAATCCTGATTCAAATTCATATTTTTATTGTAGTTTTGAAGATGAAATCAAAATACAATCAAATAATAGTTTTTCTTTTATTCCAAATGGTGAAAATAAACAAATAATTTATATTTTTCCTATTACAATTGGATTTACTTATAATAATCCAGAAATAAATATTGAGGTAAAAAATGAAAATAATATTGATAAAAGTTATAATTTAGATATTGCTCCTTATATTTTTAATTATTATCTTATTATTAGAGAAAAAAGAGCCACTGCTGAAACAATTAAAAAGAATTTTATGTTTTTTATAATTAGTGAAGTTGTTTTATTTTCTTTTTTTCTTTTATGCTTTAATTTTTTAGTTTGGTTTATTTTTAAGTTCTTTTATTATTATATTATTAAAGGATTTTTATATCCTTTAAAAATAATATTAAAATTATATCTACAAATAATTGAAAAATCTTATAATTCACAAAAAAAAGATCAACTTCAAGTAAATTTAAATTCAGAATTGAAAATTAAAGAATTTAATAATATTTCAAATAAAAAAGAAGAGAAAAAAAGTTGTATGGACTGTTTAAATAATTTTTGGTCAGATGTAGTAATAAAAAAAATAACACAATTATCTCAAATAGAAAATCATATGGAAATTCAACAAACATTAACTACTTTAAAAGCAATAGTTTTAATATTAGAATTTAATAATTCAAAAGATAATCATAAAAAATTATCAAAATATTCAACTTCAATGCCAATGTTTATTGAAGCAATTAAATATTTATCAGAATGTTTTTATTCAAAATATACTGATAAAGAAAGAATAAATTACTATTTAATAAAATTAATGGTTGAAAATATTTTAATTTCAATGTTACAAGAATTTAAAAATCAAAAAAAAAAAATTGAAAAGACTGTAAAAAAAAATAAAGAAGAAGTTAATAAATTAATTAATATTTCATCTAATATTGATTCATATCATTTTATTTCAAAAAAATCAATTGGAAGAGCAAGAAATGAATTAGAAAATGTTATTAAAAATTCAAGTCAAGATGATGTTGTTGAATCAAGTAAAAATGATTTATATTTATTAAGTTGTTTAGAAGAAAATATAAATTATATGTATGCAGTACATAAATGTATGTTATTTGAAGATTTTTTAATGAATCAATATGAAATAAAAAGTAATATTGGAAATAATATTGATGAAGAAGATAAAAATTTTTTAAAAAAATTACAAAAAAGAGAGAAAAAAAAGAATAATTTGATAAATAATAATCCTGATAATATAAGTAATCTAAATAATAATGATGATGATATAATTAATACAAATAATAATATTGAAAAAGAGAATCCTAAAAAAATCTTTTTTAATAATAATGAAAAAGAAAAAGAAAAAAATTTAGAAAAGAAAAATAAAGTAACAATAAATTTTATAAAAACTGATGATTATTATATAATATCAGAAGATACTAAAAAATATTTAGAAAGTTTAATATCATATTGTGAAGATTATTTAGATATAAAAATTAGAAATCAAAAAGAATTAAAAAGAATTATAAATAAAAATGCTCAAACAACAATAATTACATCAACAAATAATATTCCTTCACATTTTAAATTAGGATTTGAAGATGAAAATTCAAAAGATTCAAGAAGTAATAAAATGTTAGAAATATTTAAAGAAATTTCTATTTTATTATTTATTTCTAAATTTTATATTTTAATTGATGAAGAACAAAATGGTGTTTCTAATTATGAAAATGCTTTTAATAAATTAAAAAAATTTGATAATAAAATAGAAAGTATAAAAGCAAAATTAAAAGAAAATGATTATAAAACTACTAATTTTACTATGTTAATAGTAAATAGTTTTTTCTATGAAAAATTAACTTTTATTTTCTCAATGTTATGTAATAAATTTTATCAAAGTAAAACAGAAATTTTTATTAATTTAAATATACTTGATTTCTCACCAATTTATTCTCGTTCAATTAGAAAAATAATAATAACAAAATTATTAACTTATACAATAAAATATAGAAATGAATTAATATCAAAATTTGATAAATCATTAAATAATTATCGTTCATTAATAACAGATAATAATTATATTAATATCCAACATTCAATATATAAATTAATATCAATTAGAAATATCACTGCACATAATATAAAAAAAAATATTTTATTTGTTTTTGATTTAGGAAATAAATATATCAAAGATACAGTTTTTAAAGAATTATTATTTAATTACTTTAAAAAACATGAAAAAGAAAATATTTTAAATACATTTCAATATTTTTTCACTGCATTTGATCACAAACTTTATTTACAATTTGAACCTTCATTTGAAGAAGAAATAACTTTAAATAGAAAATATGATAAAAAATATTTAAAAATAATACCAAAAAGTAAAAAAAACAATTTAACAATTCAAGATAATAATAATCAATTAGATATATCAACAACACAAGAAAAAGAATCTCAAAATATAAAATATGATAAAATAACTGAATTCTTTAATTTTATAAATGAATATAATGAAGAAAAAAAAGCAGAACATAGAACAGATAAAGCAATTTATCATGCTGCACTTTTTGGAATATATGATGAAAGTAAAAATGATAATAATAATAATGATAATAATTTCAATTATAATAATAGAATAAAAAATAATTATAAAGTTAATGAAGTTAATTATATGATAGTTATGACTAATTTAAGTTCTACTTTTAATAATAATGTTAAAAATTGGAAAGAAATTTCAGATTTAATTTATGAAAAAAAAATGACTGTTATTGTTTTATTATCATATGATCCTAATTTAGAAAATGAAGAAAGTTTAAAAAAAAAAATTTGTTTTTATCAACAAGTACTTAAATCTGGAATGATTGATGGTCATTTATTTATTATGAGAAGTTTAACTATTTTAAAATTTTTTCTTAATGCAATTTTTCCTACAAAATTTAGTGAATTTAATACTGATATTATAAAACATTATTTATGTAGTGTTGAAAATATTAATATTTCAAAAAATAATAGAAATGAAAAAATAATTGAATAATATATCAATAATTTATATTATTATTTTATAATAATATTACTTTAATTATTTTTTTAATTATAAATTATAAAATTACTTTTTTTATTTTAAATTAATTTTAATGGGTAAATTAACAGATGAAGAAAAAGGATCAATGAATGCTTTAATTGGAAAAGTTTATGGAAAAACAGTTTTTGATAAAGATTTTGAAAAAGCACTTAATGGAAAACCATTTGCATTAAAATATCCTCCAAAAGGAGAACCTTTAAATGAATTTTTCCAAAAACATTCTGTTATTATTATTACTAATTGGAATAATGTTGTTAAAAGTTATTGGGTTGTTGGAGAATAAATAATTTTTATTTTTTGATATTTTAATTATGGATTTTTAAAATTTTATTTTATAATATTTTACTCTTTTTTTATTTGAGATTTTTTAAAAAAATGTTTTGATAAAGAAAAAAAAAGTAATATTAATTTTTTTAATAAGAAAACAGTTATACAAAATTAATTATTAAATAAAAATTAATAATATTTTTTAAATTTATGATGTTGATAAAATTGAAATTGTTTCATTATTACGAACAATAAATAATAAAGATATATTCCAAATTAAAATATGTCTAATTTTTTCATTAAAATTATTAACTATTTTTTTCTTTGATAAAAGTTTATGATTATAATTTCCATTATTTTCCTCTATAATATAACAAAAAATATCTTCTTCATTAAATGAAATATATTTATTTTTATCAATCCAAAGAACACCATATTCATAAACACTAGAAGTAAATTTTTGAGTAATAATTAATTTTTCAATATCAAATAAAAGAGTTAATAAATTACTCTCATTTTCTTCTTCATTTTCATCTTCACTCAATTTTAATATTGCATATTTTTCATTAATTAAACAACCATCATATATTGGATAATCTTTAATTAATTTTATAATTTCTAATGATTCATAATTTATAATTTTAATTATTTTATCATCAAGCATCCAAGTAAGTAATTTTCCATTTTTTAAATCTAAAAAACCTGGAAATTGCATATCATAAACATTTTGAATATTTTTAAATTCATATATTTTTTCATATGTATTTGTTAATGAAACTATTTGATTAATATCATAACTCTTTAATTTATAAAATAAAAACTTTCCATCATAAGTACCAAAAAATAAATTATTATTTGATAATAATAATCCATTATAAAATCCTTCATCATAATTTATATTTTGAATAATTTTATAATTGAATTTTTTTTTTGAAGAATCATAAGTAAAATTTATTATTATACTTCCATGAAATAATATTAAAGCAATATTATCTTCATCAATTTTAATAATATTTATTATTTCTTCTTCTGAAAATTTTTCTTCAAAAACTTTATAATAATTAATCTTTTCAAATAAAGCTACTTTATTTGATAAACTTGTTAATAAATGAGCTTTAAAAATTAATAAATTATGTACGAAATCAGGTTGACAATGAATTGTTTTTTGTTCACGTAACTTAAGTAAATTACCATTAAAAATTATAGGAGGAGCATTTATATTAATTTTTTTATCTATAATATTACTTAATCCAAGTTTTGAGCTTTTTTTTTTTCCAAAGAAACTTTTTTTTTGATTTTGTTCTTTAAATTCATTATCTTCATCATCTTTATCTTCTTCATTCATAATAATTATTTTTGAAACTTTATTTTCATCTTTTTGAATATTAAAATGTTTAATATTAATTTCTTTATCAGTTAAAGAAAATGAAGTCTTAATAATAAATTGATTAGATCCAATATCAAAAATATCATAATTTCCTGAAATTTCATTTTCAAATTCTAAAGTCCAAACTTTTTTCTTGATATTAATACCAATTATATTAATTTGATTTTTATCCATTATACATAAATTATTTCCTACTAAACACATTTTTTTATTTTCTTTTTCACTTCCTTCTAAATAACAATAATCATTATCAAAATAATCTAAAAATACTTTAATTACACCTTTATTCATTATTGAAATTAATATACTATTATCATCTACTTCTATTATTTTTAAAGGTTTCATTGTATATAAATTTAGATAACTTATGTTTTCTAAAGTTTCACTTGAAAATATTCTTATTTTAAAATCTTCAAATCCTATTATTAA